>Ga0181532_10000499_pt1 | contig 40435 bp, 31 predicted proteins | sample PEATcosm2014_Bin_33_FD_119768 | JGI IMG/M metagenome (GOLD analysis project Ga0181532, IMG submission 119768) | Peatland microbial communities from MTU Mesocosm Facility, Houghton, MI, USA - PEATcosm2014_Bin11_30_metaG | ecosystem: Environmental > Terrestrial > Soil > Wetlands > Peat | place...
AAACGGCAGTCGGCAGTTGACAATCAACAGTCGACAGTGCCGCTGTGCAGTGCGCCTTGGAGTGCGGCAGCCAAGCTGCCGCCTTTGCCGCTGTGGTGAATGGGATGAAATACGTCGTAATCCTTGATAAGGGCGCGAGCAGTTTCGGTGCTTATGTACCGGACTTACCCGGCTGCGCGGTGGTGGGCGAGACGCGCGAGGAAGTACTACAGCTTGTCCGCGAGGCCGTTGATCTACATGTATCGAGCATGAGAGAACACGGTGATTCGCTGCCGGAGCCAGCCTCCTCCGCCGAGTACGTCCAAGTCTGAGAAGGCTCCGGAAATCGTGGCAGACCCCCTCACCCGGCCCGCCCGGGCTGATGAAAACGCCGGCTGCGGTCCACCCTCTCCCCCAAGGGGGCGAGGGCTACTCTATCGGAGAGAGAATGATCGAGCAATGGACGACTGACCACTGACAACGGACGACTGACAACCAAAAATGAACAACGGCCACAAACCCATTGGAGTTCTCGCCATTCAGGGCGATTTTGCGATGCACACGAAAATGCTGGAGCGGATTGGCGCGCCTTACAAGCTGGTAAAGCACCCGTCAGAACTGGCGGATGTCAGCGGCCTGATTATGCCGGGCGGCGAAAGCACCACGATGTTGAAGTTCTTTGAGAATGAAGGCATGGGCGAAGCGATCAAGGATTTTGTGACGCGTGGTCAACCGGTGTTCGGGACGTGTGCGGGCGCCATTCTGCTGGCGAAGGAAGTTCTGAATCCCGCCCAGGAGCGCTTAGGCCTGCTGGACATCAGCATCGAGCGAAACGCTTACGGCCGGCAGGTCGACAGTTCCGTGCGCCAGGGGGAATGCCCCGAGCTTTCGCCCCGCCCCATCGAGATGGTGTTCATTCGGGCGCCGATCATCCGCCGCGTGGGTGAGGCTGTGCAGGTGTTAGGCCGCTGCGACGGCCTGCCGGTGCTGGTCGGGCAGGGAAACGTCCTTGCCGCCACCTTCCATCCTGAACTGACCGAGGACGAATCGGTTCATCGGTACTTCATCAAGAAATTGAGTCATTGAATCATTGAGTCATTTGGCCATTGATCCTCTGGCGCGCTGCGAGATATCGTAAGCATGGGAGTCGGAGACATGCCTGGCAGTTTAACTGACTCAATGGCTCAATGACTCAATCCGAAAATGGCTAAGATTCTCTTTGTTTGTTACGGCAACGCGTGTCGCAGCCAGATGGCAGAGGCGCTGGCCAACCAACTTGGCAACGGAAAAGTCCAGGCTTTCAGCGCCGGCACTCACCCGCTGGGTGCGATAAGCTTTGACACGCGCGCGGCCCTGGGCGAAAAAGGGATTACACTGGCGGGGCACTGGTCAAAAGGCTTGCAGGATGTTCCTGTTTCCGACATGGACGTCGTGGTGGAGATGGGGTTCGGAGTGAAATGCAGGCTCCCATCGGATTTCAAAGGGCAACTGATCAAGTGGCAAATCCCCGATCCTTTCTCGCTAGGTCTTGAGTATTTTCGGGATGTGCGTGACTTGATCGAAAGTGAGGTTCGGAGGCTCTTGGCGAACCTCGAAGTTCGAGACTCGAACCTCGAAAACCGCAATTTGAAGACTAACGCTGGAAGCACGAATGTCTAGGGAGGTTAATGTGCGAGAGAGTGCTGATAATTACGATGCTGAGCTGCTGCTGCGCCTTTATGAACTCCGCCGGGAAGAGAAGTTGCGCCGGGCACGCGAGTGGTTAATCGGGAAGTTTCATGCGGATTCGATGGAAGAAATGGATACGCAATATCCAATGGGATCTGAGGAGAATGCCCTTTTCCGCATGGCGGTGAGTTATTGGGATATGGCGGCTTCTTTGGTCAACCACGGCCTCATCAAGGAAGATCTGTTTTTCGAAAACACCGGGGAACTGTGGTTGGTATGGGAGAAAGTCAGGCATCTGGCGTCCGCGTTTCGCGAGGCTCGCAAGAACCCCCTCGTCTGGAAAAACCTCGAAACGCTTGCCCGTAAGTATGAACAGTGGATGGCGACGCGTGCACCGGAAGCTTTGGAAATGCAGCGCAAGAGGATGAAGAAGTAGGTGCCGGGTCCCAGGCGCCAGGTGCTTGGTGGCGAAAGGTCAAGAGGTTAAAGGACAAAGGTTAAAGTTTGAGGCGACCCGCGCTTTACCCTTTACACTTTACCCTTTAGACTTTAGCCATTTACTCTGCCTGGCACTTGCCACCCGCCCCTAGCCGAGCCGGCGCTTGCACTCCTCGAGGATGGCCGAGGTCCGGCTGGCGCCGACGCGCGTTACGCCCAGAGCCCGGACCTCGAGCAGCTTGTCAAGATCGCGGATGCCTCCCGCTGCCTTCACCTGGACGTGCGCCGGCGAATGCGCTCGCATGAGTCTTAGATCCTCGATCGTAGCGCCCCCGCTGCCATAGCCGGTCGATGTCTTCACCCAGTCCGCCCCCAACTCCCCGCAGATTTCGCAAAGGCGAATCTTCTGCTCGTCTTTGAGGTAGCAGTTCTCGAAGATTACCTTGGTTTTTCGGCCATGGGCGTGAGTGAGGTCAATAACGGCCTTGAGCTCCTGGCGTACGTAAGCCCAATCGCCGCTCAGCACCTTGCTGATGTTGACGACCATGTCCAGTTCTTCGCCGCCGTCTTCGAGGGCCTGCGTCGCCTCCGCGAGCTTGATCGCTATCGTGTGCCCGCCGTGCGGAAAGCCAATCGTGGTGCTGGGCTTGACGGTGCTGCCGCGCAGTATCTCCTCGCATCGCTTCAAGTAATAGGGCATGATGCAGACACTGGCGCAGTTGTAATCCACCCCCTCGCGGCATCCCCGTTCAAGTTCTATATCGGTCATGACCGGATTCAGCAGAGAGTGGTCAATCATTTTGGCAATATCTTCGTAGGTGTAATCCATTTCATTCTCCATACTCGAAGTCGCAGGCTGCGGGACTTATTGCAATTGAATCAAATTATCATAATACTTAAATGCTGTCTGCATTCGCCTTTGTCCGCTGAACGAGAGTGTGCAGTCCCGTGAGGGCGGGAGGATGCCCGGTGCCAAGAACCGGTGCCAAGAAACGGATGTTAATCCACATTTAACAATAAGCCGATAGTCTTAGGGTGCAGATTCAGAGAGTGAGGACCCCATGATTCCCCCTTCCACGCCCTCGCGCGTTGCCTATTTCTCCATGGAAGTAGCCCTTGATCCGGCCATGCCGACCTACAGCGGCGGCCTGGGAGTATTGGCCGGCGACACGTTGCGCTCCGCCGCCGATCTGGGCGTGCGTATGGTGGCGGTGAGCCTGCTCCATCGCAAGGGTTATTTTGCGCAGAGTCTGGACGATAGGGGAAATCAAACCGAATCTCCCGCCACCTGGAATCCGGAAGAGAAACTGGAGCTGATGAAGCCTGTGGTCTCCGTCCGAATCGAAGGGCGCGAGATCAAAGTGCGCGCCTGGCGTTACCTGGTGGAGGGCATTGGGGGCGACGTCGTTCCAGTTTATTTGCTGGATACAAACTTGCCGGAGAACTCGCCCTGGGACCAGACCCTGACGGATCACCTCTATGGCGGCGATCTGCACTACCGCCTTTGCCAGGAAGCTGTGTTGGGGATGGGCGGCGTGGCTATTCTTCCCAAACTCGGCCATCACCACATCTCCAGTTATCACCTGAACGAGGGGCACGCCGCCCTGCTGGTGTTGGCCTTGGTGGACCAGCGGATGGGGGGCCGCAACATCCGCGAGGCAAAACCGGACGACCTCCTCGCGGTTCGACATAAGTGCGTATTCACAACCCACACGCCAGTGCCTGCCGGGCACGATCAGTTTCCCATCGACATGGTCCGCCAAGTGTTGGGCGAGGACCGGGCCGCGGCTCTCCAGTCTTTGAACGCCTGCCTGGACGGGCATTTGAACATGACTTACCTGGCTCTCGCGGGCTCCCGCTATGTGAATGGCGTGGCCATGCAGCACGGCGAAGTTTCGCGCCACATGTTTCCGAGCTATTCGGTTCGCGCCATCACCAACGGTGTCCACGGGCTGACCTGGACGTCGCCTTCTTTCCGCGACCTTTACGACCGGCACATGCCGGAGTGGCGGCACGACAATCTTTATCTTCGCTATGCGATCGGCATTCCTCTCGAGGAGATTCTCTCCGCGCACGCATCGGCCAAGCGAGCTCTGCTTGAGGAGGTCCAAGAGCGCACGGGTGTGCAACTCGATGAAAAGGTTATGACCCTCGGTTTTGCCCGGCGGGCAGCAACCTACAAGCGGGCGGACATGCTGTTTTGGAAGCCCGACCAATTGAGGTGGATTGCCAGGAATGCCGGTCCCCTCCAGGTCATTTACGGTGGCAAAGCGCATCCCCATGACGATGGAGGAAAAGACCTCATCCGCCGGATCTTTCAAGCCGGCGAATCCCTCAAGGACACGATCAAGGTTGTGTATGTCCCCAACTATGACTGGACATGGGCTACCTTGCTTTGCAGCGGTGTTGATCTTTGGTTGAACACCCCCAAACGGCCGCAGGAGGCCTCGGGAACGAGCGGCATGAAGGCCGCGCTCAACGGTGTTCCTAGTTTCAGCATCCTCGACGGCTGGTGGGTCGAAGGCTGCCTGGAGGGCTTTACGGGTTGGTCGATCGGCTATGGCCCTGAAACCGTCGAGAACGAAGAGGCTGAGGCAGGTTCTTTGTATGCGAAGTTGGAGATGATTATCCTCCCCATGTTTTATGGACGTCCCAAAGCCTACGCCGCGGTTATGCGATCCGCAATCGCCGTCAATGGTTCGTTCTTCAACACGCAGCGAATGGTGTCGCAATATATTTCGAACGCCTATTTCCAAAGTGGCGAGTTCTGACGAAAAAGGAGTCAGGAGTCAGGATTCAACGGCGGGACTGGCGCAGAGAGAAGCTCTGCGTTTTCGCGAAAATTGAGCGCCGTCCCTGCGCCATTCGCTGAGCTTACAGCCCTACCAATAGAAACCACGCTATACTGACACCTGACACTTGACACCTGGAGTACCCATGGAGACCCGAAAGAACTATCTAATCGATATGGATGGCGTGCTCGTCACCGGCGTCAACATTGTGCCCGGCGCTGAGAAGTTCATCGCGCGCTTGAAGGAGCGCAATGCCAAGTACCTGGTGTTGACGAATAACCCGCGTTACACCCCCGGCGACCTTGCCCACCGGCTGGAGTGGATCGGTCTTGAAATACCTTCCGAGCGCATTTTCACTTCAGCCCTGGCCACAGCCCGTTTTCTGCACGCGCAGCGCCCCGGCGGCACCGCCTTTGTGATTGGCGACAGCGGACTTACCGATGCCATCCATGACGTGGGTTACATTATTACGGACCACGATCCGGAGTATGTCGTCCTGGGCGAAACCAACAGCATCGATTTCGAGCAGATTACTAAGGCCATACGATTGGTGAGCGGTGGAGCACACTTTATCGCCACCAACCCTGATCCCGCCGGGCCGACAGAGAATGGCATGGTGCCTGCCTGCGGAGCTATGGCAGCCCTGATCGAGCGCGCCAGCGGAGTCAGCCCATTCTTCATCGGCAAGCCGAACCCGCTCATGGTGCGGCTGGCATTGAATTACATGGGAGTTCACTCCGAGCAGACCGTCATGATCGGCGACCGAATGGATACCGATATTGTGACGGGAATTGAATCCGGGATGGATACAATCCTCGTCCTGAGCGGTGTCACGCGCGAGCAGGATGTCCGCCGCTTCCCCTACCAGCCCACCAGGATTGTTGGAAGTATCGGGGAGATTGAAGTGTGAGAAAAGCAGGGGTCAGAAGTGCCTAGTGCTTGCTGCCAACCGACTTGCACCTCCCATCTGCCGATCTGCCCACCTGCCCACGGTCTTCAGAACGCGTGAGAAATTCGGAACGTGTCATCCTGAGCGAAGCGAAGGATCTCTGCAGTTGTTCGTAAGTCATCGAACCACAGGAAACTGCGGAGATCCTTCGCTTCGCTCAGGATGACAGGCGCCTGATTTCTTCACACAGTCTTCCAAGGCGGGACTTCGGGCAACAACTTCTCGAATTCCTCGAGGAGCGATGCCTCGTAGCTAACTGTGTACGTTTTATTGAAGAAACGCTCGATGCCTTCGCGATAGAACCTCTCCCAGGACTGCTCTTCGTATCCCGGGTTGATGGGAAAGAACAAAGCGCAGTTGGCGCGTGCGGCAGCCAGGTCTCCCGGCGAGTCGCCGATCATTAAGACGCAATCCTTCGCGTACTTGCCCCCGGCGGCGATCTTCAGGTGTTCTTTCTTGCTTCCCATTTCTTGCCCGGCGAGGACAGCCGCGTATTTTGCGATGTCGTGCTCCTGCCACTCGCGTTCCAGCACCTCGCCTGACGCTACGGACACGCAGATGATGTCAGCTCGCGGCGCAAGCCTCTCAGCGCAAGCGCGAAATGAAGGAAAGGGAGGCACTCCGACGACCCGGTCGGCGAGCGAGTGGTTGGCGGCTCTGCTCCACTCCAGAACTTGCTTCAGTACCGGGTCGCTGGTTTTTGCGATCTCAACCTCCAGCGCAGGATTTGCGAGCGGCGCGCCGGAGTCGACCCAGGCCTGAAGGCTCGAGAGATCGGGGAGTTCCACACCCCACCTCATCGCTTCTGGCCAATCGCGCAACAATTCAATGGTCTTGGTCAGGGCAGGGAATCGGTTGACGCCCCGCCACTTCGAATAGAGGTTGACGAACTCCGCCGCGGCGCGCGCGTAGTTCGAGATGCCTTGCAGTCTGAAGTGCTTGATGATGTTGGGGATGAAGCACTCTTTCTGCTTGATCTCCATGGTGTCGAATACGCAGCCATCCGAATCGATCCCCACGAAAAACGAGTGCCGGGGATTGAAGGCGTGAAGTTTCTCCTTGGCTGATGACTCCATCATTCCTAAGCAGGGTCCTTGCTGGACCAGATAGACCAGAATGATCGCGCGCCGTCCGTCGGTCAATCCCGGACGCGTCATCTTACCGCAGATTTGATACAGATGGCCCTCGGATCGGCGCGCTTGGGAATTTTTTGCTTGACAACGGTCCGCTTCTATGCTACATTTGTAGCTTACTCTCGGGACGGAATGTCCGCATGGGCAGCCGCCCCATGCCGGTCGTACGGGAAAGTCGATGGGAGTCAGAAAGTCAGATTCGAGGCCGCGACGCCACGAAGAGCCGCAAGGCCAAATTGGCCGGTCTTCTTTGCGTCCTTGGCGCACTTTGCGACTTGCGCTTTGGCGTGAAGCCGGGTTTGTGGCCTTGATGAATCGGGGAACAAAGCGAGAATGTCTATGAAAACAAAGGAACGGCTCCAGAAATCAACCACCCCTGGCCCCTCCTTATCCAAGGAGGGGAATTTCGGGGCTCCCCTCCTCGGATGAGGAGGGGTTGGGGGTGGTGCGACTTTGGGGTTTTGGTGTTCTTTGCGTGAAACCGCCTCTATCCCTGCGCACGCGGAAAAATGCAAAATAGTGGGAACGAAGCTAAGAAGTCATTGAAAACAAAGGAAGTCAAGTTTCGTGAAGTGCGAAAATGAACCGAAAACGAGCCAAAGATGGAGCTGTTTTTGCGTGCCGCACGCATCCTTCACCACAGAGACACGGAGGCACAGAGATCCGAGCAGAACGGGTCCTTCTCTGCGCCTCAGTGGTTCTCACTACCAGGCTGGCGGCGCTTGACAACCTTACGGAGCATCCTCTAACTTAGCTGTGGGAGGCGCGGCAGGATCGGGAATCTCCAAGGCATCAAGAAAAGAGGGTAAGTTATTGCGTATTGTTTTTGTAGCTTCTGAAGGTGTGCCTTTTTCGAAGACCGGCGGGTTGGCCGACGTTGTGGGGGCGCTGCCAAAAGCTCTGGCAAGACTGGGGCATCAACTCGAGGTCGTGCTGCCTCGCTACCGGATGACCAAGCCGGGCAAGCCCGAACCCACCATGCAGAGTCTGACTCTCCCGCTGGGCGACGGGTTCAAGTTTGCCTCGATTCAGGACGCCGGTGCGGCAGACAACGTCCAAACGTGTCTGGTCGATTGCCCATCCTTATTCGACCGCCCGGGCTTGTACCAGGAGGCTGGTGAGGATTATCCCGACAACGCCCAGCGTTTTGCGGCTTTTAGCCTTGCCGCGCTGGAACTGATGAAGCGCTCGGCTACGCCGCCGGATATCATTCACTGCCACGACTGGCAAACGGCCCTAGTCCCCATCTATTTGCGCAACCTCTACCACGAGGACGAATTCTTTCGCAACACTTCCGTGGTTTTCACCATCCATAACGTGGGGTACCCGGGGCTTTTCCCGTCGGCAGTCCTGCCGCAGATTTCATTGAGCAGAGACTTGTTCACGATGGATTTTCTCGAATATTACGGGAAGGTCAATCTCCTGAAAGGTGGAATCGTCTTTTCGGATTTCATTACCACGGTGAGCCGGAAGTACGCCCAGGAGATCCAGACCAAGGAGTTCGGCAGCGGCCTTGAAGGCGTATTTCGTGCGCGAAGAGATCGCCTGCAAGGTATCTTGAACGGCGTGGATTACGACCTCTGGGATCCTGCCACCGATAAGCTGATTGCGGCGCACTTCAGCCCGGAGAGCATGAGCGGCAAGACGCCTTGCAAGAAAGCGCTGCTCGAAAGGATGGGAGTGAAAACGCCCAGGCTCGAACGGCCGGTCTTGGGCATTGTCTCCCGTTTTGCGTCCCAGAAGGGCTTCGACCTCATTGCGGAGGTTGCGGAGAGGCTTGCGGCGTTGGATATCTACATCGTCGCGCTGGGCACCGGCGAACCCGTCTACGAGGAGCTTTTCCGGGTCATGGCCTCCCGGTATCCCGACAAATTCCTGGTTTCAGTAGCTTATGACAATACGCTAGCTCATCAGATAGAAGCTGGCTCCGACATGTTCTTGATGCCCTCGCGGTACGAACCCTGCGGATTGAACCAGATTTACAGCTTGAAATATGGGACGGTGCCCATCGTGCGCGCCACCGGCGGACTGGACGATACGATCGAGGCCTTTGACGGCAAGTCAGGCACAGGCTTTAAGTTCAGCGAGTACACAGGCGCGGCGCTGCTCCGCGCCATCGAGCAGGCCATCGCTGCCTATCACCAGCCCGAGGTTTGGCGCCAACTGGTGAATAACGGGATGCGCAAGGACTTCTCGTGGGGAAGGTCGGCAGAGCAGTATTTGGAGATCTATCAAACGCTGCAAGCGCGAACGGCCGCTCTTGAACCGGTGGCCGGAACGTTGAACGCCTAGCGGGCCAGGCAGCACTTATTGGGGGAGGATTGATACGATGGCAGGTGGTAATATTTTGGAGTTCTCCGAGAAGAACTTTGAACAGGAAGTTTTGAAATCCGAGCAGCCGGTTCTGGTGGATTTCTGGGCCACGTGGTGCGCGCCCTGCCGCATGATGGAGCCGGCCGTCAACGCGGTTGCTGAGGCGTATGCCGGCCGCGCCAAGGTTGGAAAACTCAATGTGGACGACAACCAGTCGTTGACGAGCCAGTACAGGATCCGAGGAGTTCCCACTCTGCTTCTTTTCAAGAGCGGTCAAATCCAGGAGCAAATCGCCGGCGCCGCATCGAAAGAGGCCATCATCAAAATGCTCGACAAGCACCTGTGAAATGCAGTGACGAGTGACGAGCAAAAGAGCACTTGCCGGCTCGTCACTTGTCACTCGTCACTATTCTAAGGGACCAATATGCCAGCAAATGTGGTTGTCGTGGGCGCTCAGTGGGGCGACGAAGGCAAAGGCAAAGTCGTCGATACTCTGGCGGAGCACTTTGACATCGTGGCTCGATATCAGGGAGGCGCGAACGCGGGCCACACGGTGTACGTTTGCGGCAAGAAGTTTATTCTCCAGCTTCTCCCTACCGGCATTGTGCGGCCGGATAAGACGGCGGTTATTGGGAACGGAGTTGTGGTGGATCCCGAGGCCCTGCTTCGCGAGATCAAAGCCGTGGAAGGAAACGGTGTGCGAGTGGATGGGCGCTTGCTCATCAGCGATCGGGCGCACCTTATTCTGCCGTACCATCGGGCGCACGAAGTCGCCGCGGAAGAGGCGCGAGGCGTGGGGAAGATCGGCACGACGGCCAAAGGGATCGGCCCGACTTACGAGGACAAGGCTGGCCGCCGTGGGCTGCGGGCCGGCGACCTTCGCCACCCGGAGTTGTTTCGCCGCCGCTTGAGCGAGGTCGTCGCAGAGAAGAACCGCATTGCCTCCGCGTTGTTCGGAGGCACGGCGCTTGATCCGGTCGCGGTGGCTGACCAATGCCTCGAAGCCGCACCGCACATCGTCCCCTTTCTTGCCGACGTTTCTGAGTATTTGAATGCCGAGATGGATCGCGGTAAGCGGGTGCTCTTCGAGGGCGCGCAGGGAACGCTCCTGGATCTGGATCACGGTACCTATCCTTTCGTGACTTCCTCGAGCGCTTCGGCGGGCGGCGCCTGCACGGGCACGGGCGTTGGACCGACGCGCATCCAGTCCGCGGTGGGCGTGTCGAAGGCTTATGCAACGCGGGTCGGGAGCGGCCCCTTTCCCACCGAGGCCAAGGGCCCCGAAGGTGAAAAGATTCGCGAACGCGGAGGCGAGTACGGCGCCGTCACCGGACGGCCGCGCCGCTGCGGCTGGTTTGACGTGCCGGCGGCCCGCTATGCCGCCCGTTTGAATCATCTTCAAGCGCTCATCATCACCAAGCTCGACATCCTAGATAGCCTAGCTGAGATCCCAGTCGGCGTAGCCTATGAGTACGAGGGCAAGCGGTTTACGGGATTCCCCCAGGACGTCGACGTTCTCGAGAAGGTACAAGTTCAGTACTGCGTCTTGCCGGGCTGGCTCGAACCAACCTTTGGCATCAAGGACTTTTCGAAGCTGCCGCAGAAAGCCAAGGAGTATTTGCGATTCCTCTCCGCTCAGGCAGGTGTGGAGATCGCCATGGTCTCGACCGGCCCGGAGCGCGACCAGGCTCTCTGGCTCGAAGACAGCCGATTTGCAGCCCTCATCGCGCGTCCTTCGTAGCCGCATAGCCCTCTCCTGAGGGGAGAGGGTGGCCCGCGACGGCGCTTTCATCAGCCGTCGGGGGTCGGGTGAGGGGTGATTTGCACGGGAAGAGAGGACAGCCTATCCTCTCGACTGATCCTATCCTCCATTTGCAGGCACCTTGCATGGTAGTCACCTACGAGCAGGCCCTATCTCTTGTCCACGACAGAATCCGTGCCGCGAATCGCGTGCCTGGAACGGAGACCGTCCCCTTAGACCTGGCGCTCGGCCGGGCTTTGGCAGAGGACGTCGCCGCGGACCGCGACCTGCCCCCTTTTCATCGCGCCATTCGCGATGGGTATGCCGTGCGTGCTGGTGATCTCTCCGCCCTCCCTGCCGTGCTTCGGTGCGTGGGCGAAGTGCCTGCGGGCCGATCGTTTGAGGGTGAGGTGCGCCCCGGCCAATGCGTCTCGATCATGACTGGCGCTCCCATGCCCGAGGGTGCGGACGCCGTGGTGATGGTTGAACACACGGTCCCGCATGGCGGCAATGTCGAAATCCAGCGCGGCGTTCAGCCGCGGGAAAACATCGTGCTTCGCGGGAGTGAAGCGGCACAGGGTGCGCGAATCGTGGCGTGCGGCAGGCGCCTTCAAGCTGCGGAGATCGGCCTGCTGGCCTCAGTTGGAAAGGCAGCAGTCGCCGTTCACCGAAAGCCCTGCGTGGCGATTCTACCTACGGGCGATGAAGTGGTGCCCATCGAGCAGCCGCCGCAATGGTATCAAATTCGAAACAGCAACGCTGCTGCACTGGCCGCTCAGGTTAAATCAGCGGGCGGCGTGCCGCTCCAACTTGGCATCGCTCCTGATCGCAGCGACCTCCTCAAAGAGATGATCGAACGAGGGCTGAACTCTGACTTGCTCCTGTTGAGCGGGGGCGTGTCGATGGGTAAGTTCGATCTGGTGGAAGAGGTCCTGGCGGAACTGGGAGCGGAGTTCTATTTCCAGGGAACGGCGATCCGTCCTGGCAAGCCTTTGGTTTTCGGCCGGGTTCGCGGCCGTTTCTTCTTTGGCCTTCCCGGCAATCCGGTTTCCACTTTCGTCACATTCGAGTTGTTTGTCCGCCCCGCGCTCGCGCTGCTAAGTGGAGCGGCGTTCGAGCCTCCGGTATTTCTCCGCGCTCGCCTGGCAAAGCCCCGCCGCCAGAAATTGGGCCTGACCATGTTCATACCGGCGTTCGTCCAGATGCGGGACCGCGTACCGGTTGTAGAGCCCGTCGGCTGGCAGGGTTCCGGGGACCTGGTGGGCGTTGCTGCGGCCAATTGTTTCTTGGTGATTCACCCCGACCAGACGGACTTGGCGGCTGGGGATTGGGTGGACATCATGCCGAAAGGGCAGTGACGAGTGATGAGTGATAAGTGACGAGCAGGAGTCAGCCTGAAGCTCTCAGCATTCAGCTTTCAGCTATCAGCGACCAACGGGCGGTTTTGCTCGCTGATAGCTGATAGCTGAATGCTGATCGCTTCATTCCGATTCCTGCTGGAGTTGATTGCATGCGGCAGAAACTCACTCACTACGATTCCACCGGCCGCATCCGCATGGTGGATGTTTCCGGCAAGCCTCCCACGCTGCGCCAGGCTTCCGCGACTGCGCTGGTGAAAATGAATCCCCGCACGCTGCGAGCTGTGAAACGAAATCCCAAAGGAAATCCTCTTGAAATCGCGCGGATCGCCGGCATTAGCGCCGCCAAACGAACTGCGGAACTGATTCCCCTTTGTCATCCGCTCTGGTTAAGTCACATTAATGTGCAAGCCGCCTTTAATAAGCAGGGCGTGGTCATCTCCTCGCTGGTGAGCACAACCGGCCCGACCGGGGTTGAGATGGAAGCGCTCACGGCGGTGGCTGTCGCGGCTCTCACGGTCTATGACATGTGCAAGGCCATCGACAAGGGAATCGAGATCACTGATGTCAGGCTCCTGGAAAAGAGCGGAGGAAAGAGCGGCACGTACTGGGCTGGGTAGCTGTCAGCCGTCAGCTATCAGCTCTCAGCAAGCAGTTCTAGACGGTCGCTTTCGTACAACTGCAGGGATGCTTCGCTGCGCTCAGCATGACAGAGGTGGGACGTTTCTGGTCGCCGAAAACTGACGGCTGAAGGCTGAAGGCTCCTATACCACTTCGCGCCAAAATCCTTGTTCTCAGCGATGCCGCGGCGGGCGGCAGGCGGGAGGACCGCTCCGGTCCGGCGGTGCGCGAACTGCTGGAGAAGCGAGGCTGGCTGGTGAAGGCGCTCGACGTGCTGCCGGATGATGAGGGTCGCATTCAAACCGCGCTCGTGGCCTGGACGGACGGAGACGATTGTGATGCCGTCTTCACGTCCGGCGGTACCGGGCTTGGGCCGCGCGACGTCACTCCGGAGGCAACGCAAGCGGTGGTTGAGAAGCAGGTCCCCGGCCTCGCCGAACTGATGCGCGCGGAAGGGATTAAGAAAACCCGCATGGCGGCGCTCTCCCGGGGGATTGTGGGAGTACGCAAAGGCAAGCTGATCGTCAATCTGCCGGGCAGCCCGCGCGGCGCCTGCGAATCGCTCGAGAGCATCATCGAGCTTTTGCCTCACGCCATCAACCTGTTGCGCGGCCACACCGAACACCCGCAGTAGGCCGCGGCCCACTCAATTCTTGACAACGCCGTCGAACCTCTCGTTGCCCGTTGGCATCTATTCTTCTTAGGGCTTCAACACAAGGATACGTTCACGAGGGATCGCACCAGGCGACTAACAGGCAGGGTGGCCCCTGCTGCTGGTCATTGAGGTAGAAGGCTGCAGGAATGCTGCGGCAGCTCTTAGGATCAGGTCAACCGCTCGAATCAGCTGCTTTAAAGGGAGGCTCGAACATGCCGTTAGCAGCACTCGAAGCTCCGGCCCAAAGCAAGACCGTTCAGGCCAGAACAGGCTGGATTATTTCGGAGCGAACTGACTTGCTCTGGTTCACCTTGGGCGGCGCTGCTTCGGCCTATGGCTTCTGGGCCTTGTGGCGTTTCACTCACGTCCCGCTTTTGCTGCTGGTAGCAGTGTGGGCTATTGTCTTCGATGAGACCCACGGCTTTGCCACAATTTCGCGGACTTACTTTGACGCCGAGGAGCGCGCGCGCCGCGGACGGTGGCTCTGGGGAAGCATGGCGTTCTTCTTCGCCGTGGGACCGGTGCTTATCCTGCTCCACCTGGGCGACTGGTTGGAGTTGGCCACCGAACTGTGGGGCTACTATCACATTTTCAAGCAGCATTATGGCTTCATGATGATGTACAAGAAGAAGAACCGTGACTTCGGTCCCGTGGACATGCGGCTTGATAAGGTGGCCTTCGCCGTCGCCTTCTATTACCCATTCCTGACTTATCCCCTGTACAGCCGGGAAGCGGCGGAATTGCTGCCTTTCACGATTCCCACCCGGCTCGGCGCCATTTACCAGTACACGCTGCTTAGCGTTACCGTAGCAGTTATCGTTTTGTATCTGCTCCGCCAGATTCAGAAATGGCGGCAAGGGCTGTCGCTCAATTGGCCGAAGCAGTTCCTTTTCGCCGCGGCGGTTCCTGTCAATTACCTGCTCTTTCGCAGCGCCATGCCGCTATTGGGTGTCTACGCTGCCGTCACGATTTTTCATAACGTTCAGTACCATCGGCTGGTATGGTTCTTCAACCAGAACAAATACGCGCATGAATCCGGGCAAGCGCGCCGCTTCGGGTTGGCAACCCTGATCAACAGCCGGTGGATGACCTATGTCGCTTGTGCCGCACTCTATGCCATCATCTTTGACGTTGTCCCACGGTTCGTCCTAAAGCAGCAATTCAGTTTGATGCCCATTAACATTCGCAACCAGGTGGTTTTCTCCTTCTTCGCCGCCCCAGGTCTGCTTCACTATTGGCTCGACGGGCACATCTGGAAAGTACGCTCCGACCCTGACCTGCGAACCTACCTGCAGCTCTGAAAGGTGCCGCGAAGATTTCTTGACATTCGCGGTGGCCCAGAAGAGCCAAACACAGAGGGCACAGAGAAAAGCCCACAGAGCGCACAAAGAAGAAGAACCGGTTTGCATTTCTTTCTCCGTGATCTCTGTGAGCCGTTCTCTGTGGCCTCTGTGCTGGAAGCTTTTGGCTGCGGCTGCGCTGCGTTGTACGACTATTTCCGAATTTCAACGTGGGAATCAGTTGTGTCTCCCACAGAGGGGCCGATGGTGAAGTAGAAGGTTGCGCCTTTCCCAACCTCGGCTTCGGCCCATACCTGGCCGCCATGCTTGTGAATGATTTGCTGGACGGTGGCCAGGCCTATTCCTGTTCCTTTGAATTCCTCCTGCCGGTGGAGCCGCTGAAACACTCCGAAGAGTTTTTCCGCGTAGCGCATATCGAAGCCCACTCCATTGTCGCGCACATAGTAGACCCAGGAATCCCGGTCTAGTAATCGCAGCACATGTGCTGGCGCCTGTGCCGCCTCATAAGCTCTCAGCGCCCCGATTTCAATTCGAACTTTCTGCTGTTTCCGCGAGAACTTAAGCGCGTTGGAGAGCAAGTTTACGAACACCTGCCTGAGCAGCAGCGGATCAGCATCGCAGGAAGGCAGACATCCCACAACGAACTCGGCGGTGCTGCCTTCCACGTCCGCCTGAAGGTCGTCCATGGACTGCTCCACGATCTCCGCGACCTCCACAGGCCTCCTCTTCAGTTCCTGGCGGCCCAGGCGGGAAAGAGCCAACAGGCCATCAATCAGATTTCCCATATGGGACGCGCCGTCCCGAACGAAGTCGAGGTATCGCTGCGCGTTCGACGGAAGCTGGGGCCGGTACTCCTCCAACAGGATGCGGGAGAATCCGTCCATCGCCCTCAAAGGTGCTCGTAAATCATGCGAAACCGAATAGGAGAAAGATTCCAGTTCCTTGTTCGACGCTTCAAGCTGGGCCGTACGCAACCGGACGCGCTGTTCCAACTCCTCGTTGAGCCTGCGGACTTCTTCCTCGGCCCGCTTGCGAGTAGTGATGTCGCGCGCGGCCGCGAAGACGCCGACCACTTCATCGCCCTCGTCGCGATAAACCGACGCGTTGTAAAGGACTGGCGTGGTGGAACCATCCCGGTGCCTTACCTCAAGTTCGTAGTTTTGCACCAAGCCTTCTCTGAACACCTGTTGATAACCAGGCGCGCTTTCTCCGGGTCAGTGAAGTAGTCGGAGAAATCGGCGCCGATGAGTTCTTCGCGCAAACGGCCGGTGACCTTCTCGGCAGCACTGTTGACGTCGGTGATTTTCCCGTTGGGCGAGATGGTCACCAACGGATCGAGGCTGGCCTCCAGCAGGCTGCGGTTGTACGTGTTGGCCTTCTCGAGCCCTTCCTTGGCCCTTTTGGCCTCAGTGATGTCGACGTCCATTTCGAGAATCAGGGGCGTCCCATCCGCGTCCTTGAACGGAAAGTCGTAGACGTCAATCACACTGCCGTCCGGACAGTTGACCTCCCAATGCTGGGGCTGGCCTGTCTTCAGCACGTTGTAGGTTTGGCAGAACTCGCAGGGCGCCGAGTTCCCGAAACAGTAGTCGTAACAGCGACGCCCCTGAGACTCGCCGAACCTCTCGCGGAAAGCCCGATTGGCGAACGCGACGTGGTAATCCGGGGTCAGCAGGCAGATCATCGGCGGCAGTGTTTCCAGAACCGCAAAGAACCTCTGCCGCTCCGCTTTGAGGGCCTCCTCAGCCTGTATGCGCGCGCTGATATCGAGGTTAATTTCGAGGTATCCCGTGGGGTTCCCCTGTTTGTCGTGCCGCAGGACTTGGCGGCTGACTACCGCCACCTCCTCCCCGGTGCGCTTGTGATGAGTGAGTTCACCGTGCCAGGTAACCCCAGAGAAGATTTTCGCTTCCATTTCGGACAACGACTCTGGAAACTTCGTCTGCAGCAGGCTGTGAGTGACCTTTCCTGAAGCCTCTGTGCTGGTCCAGCCATAAATCTCCTCCGCCCCGCGATTCCAGTAGGTAATCCGGCTCTCCAAGTCCCGGACCAGAACGGCGACCGGCGCAAGTTCAAGCAGCCTGGCCAGCTCCGCCAATTGGGAGCTGTGTTTCTCAAGAGTTTCCATGGCCTGCTGGCGCTCAGCCCGTGTGTGCAATACGTGAAAGCCAAAAGTGATGTCATCCACTAGTTCTGCCAGCAGCTTTACTTCCGCCGGGTCAAAGGCGTCCGGGACCGGGGAATAAACTGCCAGGACTGCCATGGGTTGGCCATCCAGCGTCATCGGAAGTACGCAAGTTGAAGCGTACCCCCTTTGGACTGCATCTTCACGCCACAAGGCAAATTGCGGTTCGTCCATGATGTTGTTGCAGACCGATGGTTGGCCGGTGCGGATAGCGACGCCCCCGGGTCCTCTCCCGCGCTCTGTATCGGCCCAGGAGAGTTTCATGGACGCCAAATACCCTTCTTCAACTCCCGCATACGCCACCGGCCGCAATGTCTTATCCGCATCGTGCTCGGCAAACCCCATCCAGGCCATCCTATACCCGCCCTCTTCCACCAGAATCCGGCAGATTTCCTGCGGCAGTTGCGACTCGGCCTGGGCACGCACCAGAGCCTGGCTGCTGGAGCTGAGGATCCGCAGCGCCCGGTTGGCCCGGCGTAATTCCATCTCCGCGCGTTTGCGCTCAGTAATGTCACTCGTGATCCCCCAGAACCGCAGCAACAGGCCGTTCTCGACAATCGGAACTTCTGTGCGGAGCAGATCCTTGAATTTGCAAGTCGAGTCGAGAGCCCGGAGTTCAAAGGTGCGGGTTTGAAACCCGCCCCGAATCATGGATCGAAATGACTCGATGCGGGCTTCATCCAACGCGGGGATCAACTCCCCGAGCTTCTTTCCCGTCAATTGTTCGGGATCGGAGTGCCCGTAAATGGCGGCATAGGCCGCATTGCACTCGGCCATGTATCCCTGTTCAAAAAGCCACTTCAGGCCTTCATCCTCGGGCAGTCCGAGTGGAAGCGGCTTTGTCAGCTCAATTCGCCAGACGCCATCGGTGCTATGCGAGATGAAATTTTTGTAACGTGATTCGCTCCTTTGAAGTGCCTCCATCGCCTGGTGCCGCTCGGTGCGGGCGCGAAGCGACTCGATACCAAAGGCGACGTCCGCGCCCAACTGGGCAAGCAGATCCGCCTCCGCAGTATCGAAGGCCTCTTGATACCTGGAGTAAACAGTCAGTGCGCCAATGGGCTTGCCGCCCACGACTAACGGGAGGGCGCAGGAGGATGCATAGCCCCTGCGGGCTGCTTCCTCTCGCCAAGGGGCAATTCGCTGGTCTTCCAGCATGTTCTGGCAAACTGTGGGTCGGCCCATGCGGATGGCAGTCCCCGTCGGCCCGCGTCCCCGCTCCGTGTCAGCCCAGCTAATCTTCGCTGTCTCCAAGTAGCCATCGTTAATTCCCGCATGGGCGACCAGTCGCACTCTCTTCTCCGCGTCTTGTTCGGCGAGGCCGACCCAAGCCATCCGATATCCTCCCTCCTCAACCAGAATCCGGCAAGTTTCTTGCAGCAATTCCGGTTCATTCTGCGCGCGCACCATGGCTTGGTCAGTTGCGCTGCACGCCCGCAGGGCGCGATTGAGGCGGCGCAGTTCCGCCTCAGCGCGCTTCAAGTCGTCGATATCAGTGCAGGTCCCGAACCACTTGACGACGTTCCCTTTGGAGTCGCGCAAAGGCACTCCACGGATGAGAAACCAGCGGTAGATACCGTCAGCCCGCCGCAAGCGGCACTCGATGTTGTACGTGTCACCAGTCTCGACCGCATGGTTCCAGGCCCGCCAAGCGGGCTGTTTGTCGTCGGGATGGAAGGGGGTGTTCCAACCTCTACCATAGCTTTCTTCCAGACTCAGCCCGGTGTAATCCACCCAGCGTTGATTGAAGTAGACGTTCAAGCCATCGGGTGTGCACATCCAGACCATCTGCGGCGCCGACTCAGCTAGCGTGCGAAAAGCCTCTTCACTCTCTTGCCGGGCTCTCTCAGCCCGCACGCGCTCAGTGATGTCCTTGCCGAACACGGATATCCCGAATACTTTGCCATCGCGCTTGAGGAGATTGGCCGTCACCAGCATGGAACCGGCGGTGGGCGACTCGTAGTCGACAGTATAGGAGCCTTCCGAGAGTGTTCGCTGGTAGATTCCACGCCATCGGGCTGCAAGGTTTTGATCTGAAAACGCATCCTCCGGGCGCATGCCCTTCTGGAGGCGCACCCCGCGCCTGAGAAAGTGTTCGCTAAGGCCCCCGTTAAAGGTCAGAAGGCCAAAACGTTCGGGATCGACACTCCAAATGAAATCAGATGTACTTTCAACAATCGCATTCGTCAAGGTCTGCGATTCGCCCAACTCCGCCGTGCGTTCCGCGACGCGCCGCTCGAGTTCCTGTTCGGCCATCTTCTGGTCATGGATGTCAGTCGCGGTGCCGATCCAGTGGATGACCTCGCCTTTCTCGTTGCGGAGCGGCACGGCGCGCGTCAGGTGCCAACGGTATTCCCCATCGGCGCGGCGCAGCCGGTGCTCGATCTGATCGCTTGCACCGGATGTGAGCGCGCGACGCCAGGCGGCATCCATCGCCGCCCAGTCATCGGGGTGGATAAGGGACGCCCACTTCCAACCAATGACGTCTTCCAGCCGTGCACCAGCGTACTTAATGGCGTGCGGATTGACGTATTCCAAGGTGCCCGTGGCGTCTGCGCTCCACACGATCTGAGGCATGGCCTCAGCGAGCACCCGGAACCGCCGCTCGGAGGCTCGTTGCGCCTCTTCAGCGCGCTTGCGCTCGGTGATGTCGAGAAAAGTCCCTACCGCTCCTCTCGGGCGTCCGCTCTCGTCCAGCAACGGCACGACGTTGCCGAGGATGTTCACGGTGACGCCGTCCTCAAAGACGAAGTCCATTTCGTGATCCCGGACCGCTTTCCCGCTGGCGGCCGATCTCTGCATCGGCAACTCCGGCAGAGGAATCTCCTTTCCGTCCTTCATCGCCCGGAAATTCACCGGTTTTTCGTCCTCCGGCCCGGACTTCGAGAGATTGCTGCCGCGAGGCCTGCGCAGCAGATCGTAAGCCGTGCGATTGCCGCTCATCCAGCGACACTCAGTATCCTTCGACACGAAAATGCCAACCGGCGCCGCTTCCATCAGGGCCTCGAATTCCGCCGCCCGCGCTCGCTCCCGGTTTTCGCTCTCTCGAAGGGCTTCCTCCACCCGCTTGCGCTCCGTAATATCTATGGCGTAGAGATTGACGTAACCCCATTGCGGAATCGGGGCAAGGCTAAACAGATATGTTCGGTCCGAGTACGTTTTCTCGATCTGGCGGGGGGTTCCTTCCTTTAAGGCTGCCGCGGCCGGCTCAGCGATGCTAGCCGGAGCTTCGCCCGCAACAGAGCAACCCAGCGACCTCAGCAGTGCCTGGGCGGCAGGATTGCCGAAATCCACCAGGTGGCCCTGGCCGAGGCGCATTACCGCGTTTGGATTCTCGCCCGGAAAGCGCGCCGCCAGTTCCAGCCCCGTCTCCAGGCGTTTCTGTTCGCTCAGATGGATTTGCAGGTTATCGTTGGCTTCTTGCAACTGAGCCGTGCGCTCCCTCACGCGCTGTTCTAACTTTTCATTAGCTTGGCGGAGTTCTTCCTCGGCCCCCTGGCGTTTTTCCAATGCCTCATTGAGAGCATTCAGCACGAAGAGCACCGGCACTACGGTCGCAAGCGTTGCCATCGCCAAGGAGCTCCAGTTGGCAAATGCGGCGCCCGGAAAGTAGTGTGGCAGGGCATACCCACTCTGCGCCACGACGGCCAATATTAGCGCGCCTCCCAGGCAGATCACCGTCATCACTCCCGCCGCAGAGGCGCCCAGGAGCCAGGCCGCCAGTATGGGGAGATTCACGTAGTGGACAAGCGCAGTGCTCTGGATTCCTCCACTAGAAACAATGAACACACTGGCGGCCACCCAGGTCCCCGCCAGATACAAGACGCTGGCCTGCCGCAGCGAGCCACGGCGCAGGAGCACCAGGGTGATTCCATAAATCAGGGTGAGGTAAAGGTTGATAAGCGAGGAGCCGGCTTTCCTCATCACGAATATCGGCATGATGACCGGGATTTGAACGGTCCAGATGTAAAGCAGCAGTCCGACGACCAGACCATGCAGAGTTCGGGCCCGAACTTCGCCCGCGAGAGGGCCGCGCAGACGTAAGACGTGGCCTATTTGAAGAAGGTACGATTTGATTCGGTTTGGCATGGTTGCACCACTTTCAGGCTGAGCTGAATCGGACGCGAAAGACAAAAACTTGTAGGGGGCCGGCTCGCCGTACCCGGTTGGTCTTAATGGCTATCGACGAACGTGCATATTCACCCATCTGGCTCCTATCACGCGGGCACGCGATCCTCGAGGCCGCACAGTAGGCGCGGCAGGAACTCTATCAGATACGCAAGCCTGCCTCAACCCCGGGTCCCACGGATTCCTTTTCGCGGGGCACCCCGACGGAATCGCGCCCATGGTACACTCCCTTAGAGGTCTCGAGACGGACCCCTTATCACCGACAACAGAAACTCGCCATGCTCTATGCCGCGGTCCTCATCCTGATTGTCCTCGTGCTTCTGACGGTAAGTGTGACGCGCATGGTAAAGCTCAAAAGCCATGCGGATTTCATGGTGGCGGACCGCAAGCTTTCGGCGGCAGTGCTGGTCTTCACTCTTCTATGCTCGTGGATCGGAGCGGGCAGCCTTTTCGGGGGCGCGGAGTTCGCTTATCGCCGAGGCTTGGCTTCGTTATGGCTGCCGGCGGGAGGCTGGGCCGGCCTGTTGGTGGTCTATTTCATTGCTGGGCGTGCACGGGCCTTCGCACAGTACACCGTTCCTGATCTTTTGGAGGTCAGGTACAGTCCCATTGCGCGCGTTTTGGGAACCCTGTGTATCATCGTCTCCTACACCGCCATCGTGAGTTACCAATTCCGAGGGGGCGGACGAATTCTGAATCTCGCATTCGGAGTCAGTGAGAGGACAGGCACGTTCATTCTGGCCGGATTTGTGATCTTGTTCACAGCGCTGGCGGGAATGTCGTCGGTGGCATATACGGACGTGGCCATTGGGCTGCTCGTCACGGCGGGATGCATCATCGCCTTACCGGCGATGCTCCACCGCGTGGGCGGTTGGAGCGCCTTGCATACCGCGTTGCCGCCCGATCATTTCACGCTTCGGGGTGGTATGACGTGGGGCGAAGTGCTCGGCTATTTCTTTCCCACCTTCACCCTCATGGTCGGAAATCAGAGTTCGTACCAGAAGTTCTTTTCAGCCCGCAGCGAACGTGACGCACGCCTTTCGGTGGTCGGTTGGATCGTCGGGACGTTGTTTCTTGAAACAATCATCGTGCTTTTGGCCATGGTGGGGGGAGTGCTGTTTCGAACTGACATCGAATCCGGTGCGGTTCCGGCTTGGGGGATCGTGCCTTACGCCGCACGCCACGGAGTTCCACCGCTGGTCGGGGCCATATTTCTCGGCGCCGTGTTTGCCAAGGTGCTGTCTACCGGAAACAACTACCTGTTTTCGCCCGCCACCAATGTTGTCCATGATGTGTTCCAACGCTTGTACCGGAAGGATGCGAACGACCGGAGCTTGCTGTTGCTTTCACGCATGACCGTGGTGGCTCTCGGGGTGATCGCGCTGGCGCAAAGCTTTCAGCCTTCGGTCCTTGCCACCGCGGTCTATGCTTACGATGTCTACGGGGCAGGACTGACGCCGGCAGTCGTGGCGGCCTTCTTTTGGAAGCGTACCACCACCGCCGGCGGCCTGAGTTCGATTGGCGCCGGCACCGGGGTGGCGGTGATGTGGAAGGTGTTGGGGTTGGATGCAAGTGTCCCCATGATTTTTCCTGCCCTGGCGGCTTCGCTGATATGCTTGATCGGTGTGAGCCTGCTGACCGCGCCGCCGCGTGAAGAACAATGCAAGCCGTTTTTTAGAAAGCAGTGACGAGTGATGAGTGACGAGTGACGAGTGACGAGTGACGAGCAAATCAAGCTGTCAGCCGTCAGCTATCAGCCACTAGCTTTCAGCGCTTCCAACTGACGACTGACAACTTCTGCGAGGGAACATGGATCTCGATCTGATTCAATCAACGCTTCGCCAAAACGGACTGGACGGCTGGTTGTTTTACGACCACCACCGTCGCGATCCTATTGCCTATCGCGTGCTGAAGATTAATCCGCCGATGTGTACGCGGCGGTGGTTTTACCTGATTCCGGCCGAGGGCGATCCCAGCAAGCTTATTCATCGCGTGGAGCGGCACAACCTTGACGGCTTGCCCGGCCACGAGACTGAATACTCTACCTGGAAGGAGCAGCACGAAGGGCTGAAGGGAATTCTGAATGGCAAGAAGCGTATTGCAATGCAGTATTCGCCTCTTAACAACATCCCGTACGTGGGCCTTGTGGATGCCGGAACGATTGAACTGGTGAGGAGTTTAGGGGTGGAAGTGATCACATCGGCTGACCTGGTGCAGTTGTTTGAGGCGCGATGGTCGGAAGATGCCCTGGCCTCGCACCTGGAGGCGGGCGAGGTGGTGCACGCCGCGGTGCGGGCGGGTTTCGCCGCGATCCGCGATGCGGTGCGGTCCGGAAAGGGAATCAGCGAGTACGACGTGCAGCAGGAAATGCGGCGCGTCTTTGACGCGGGCGGCGTGATCACGGACGAAGGGCCCGTGGCGGCGGTCAACCGAAACTCCGCGAACCCTCACTATATGCCGGAGCGCGAGAAATCGGCATCGATTGGCGCTAATGATTTTGTGCTGCTGGACGTCTGGGGAAAGATGAACAGGCCCGGCGCGGTCTATTTTGATATCACCTGGACGGGTTTCGTCGGCACGGAAATTCCGCGCCGCTTTGCTGACGTCTTCGAGATCGTGAAAGAAGCGCGGGACGCCGCCGTTGACTTCGTGCAGAGTGCCATGACAAGTGGGCGGACCATTCACGGCTACGAAGTGGATGATGTGGCGCGCCAGGTTGTCACGCGCCGCGGATACGGGCCTAACTTCGTGCATCGGACGGGGCACTCCATCGGCGAGGATGTTCACGCCAACGGGGCCAACATCGATAACTTCGAAACGCGCGACACGCGGCCCATCATTCCCGGAATTTGTTTCTCGATCGAGCCCGGCATTTACCTCGAGGAGTTCGGCGTGCGCAGCGAGGTGAACATGTTCGTTGAGCGAGCGAGCGCCCGCGTGACCGGCGAGGTGCAGGCCGCCATCGTTCCCATTCTAGTGTACTAAACACGGGAGCGCGGGCTTCCAGTCCGCTTGCCGCCCCATCTCTGCGGGCTGGAAGCCCGCGCTCCAGGAAAATGCAGAGACTCCGTAGCGCGCGCTACCAGTTAAAATGGGATACCACCGACTATGTGCAATTCTTGTACTCGCCCCTTCAGGTGTGCTAACTTGTTTGTTTAGTAGTTGGTCAGTATCCCGCGCTTGGCGCGCGACTTAGAACTATGGCCGGAAAAGTTATCGCCGAAGATCGGGAAAAGGCCAAAGTCTCCCCGGGCCACCCACCTACCTTCACATTAGTGCGGCTGTGCGTCGCAGCCTGGCTGGTCCCAGGATTGGGCCACCTGCTGGTGGGAAGGCGGTGGCGGGCGCTGATCCTTTTCGCCTCCATCATGATTATGTTCGTGCTGGGTCTGGCGATGCAGGGGCAAATCTTTTCGACCAGTTCCGCCTCTTATCTTGAAGTCCTGGGCCACTATGGCGAATTGTGCGTGGGCCTGGCGTTGCCCGCGGCGAGGTTCTTCGGCTACGGGGGCGGCGACCTGTTCTTCGTCAGTTCTGACTTTGGCACTGCCTATCTGGTGGCCGCAGGCATGCTCAACGCGCTTGCGGTTTTAGATTGCTTTGACATCGCCATGGGAAGAAAGCAGTGACGAGTGACGAGTGACAAGTGGCGAGCCAAAATCAGAAAGCGGAAATCAGAAACAAGGAGCGGGAGAATTGAAGTCGGCAGGCTGGGCGCTGCGGAGTTCACACGTGCTTTCCCCCGGCTCATCTTTTGTTGCTCGTCACTCGTCACTCATCACTCATCACTGATTTTATTATGGCTTTGACACACTTTCCGGCTCTCGTAATATTCTCCTTCCTGGTCTCTGTAGTATTCGGAGTTCTGGCCAAGGATACGCCCCGCGAGCGGTTTGTTTACGGCGCGAAGGTGTTCGGCGCATTTGTGGGCACCGCGCTTGTGCTGGGCTGGTTGATGTACTTCTTCCCCGGGTAGTTTTGGCCTGATGCAGACCTACACACAGATTGCCTTTAACGGCGCCATGGCGCTGCTCATGGGGTTGTTGATTGGCGTCGAGCGCGAGCATGCCCACAAAGACCTTCCCTGGTTCGCGGGGATTCGGACGTTTCCGCTCATCACCCTTTTAGGTTTTCTATGCGCTCTGGCGGCGCAGGCGGGAGAGAAGTGGATGCTGCCCGTGGGGCTGGCGGGAGTCAGTGCCGTCGCCGTCGCAGCCTATCTTGTGAGGTGCCAAGGGCCGAACAAGGGCGCCACGACCGAGTTCATGGGCTTGCTCGCGTACGTCTTTGGTGCGCTATCGGCCCTGGGTTACGTCGTCCCCGCGGCCATCTTCGCAGTCGTGGCGACGTTATTACTTTCCATCAAAGCCCCGCTGCACCATTTGGCGCAAGCCATCCAGGAAGATGAGATTTACGCCATTCTGAAGTTCGGGGTAGTCAGCGTCATCATTCTGCCTCTCCTTCCCAACCGTGCACTCGACCCCTTCAAGGTGCTGAACCCCCGCCTCATCTGGTGGGTGGTGGTGCTGATCTCGGCGCTGAGCATGGTCGGCTATGTTCTGATGCGATTCCTGGGGGCGAAGCAGGGAATTGCTGTGACCGGCCTCCTGGGCGGCATCGCTTCGAGCACCGCGGCCACTTTCGGCCTTTCCCACCAGGCGCGCACGGAAGGGGAACCTCTCGCCAGGTATTTCGCGCTGGGCATCACCATCGCCTCCACGATTATGTTCATCCGCATGTACATCATCGCCGTGGTGGTTGATCATGGCCTGGCAAAGTCATTAGCTCTGCCCCTGGCGGTTCCGTTCGTGTTGGGCACAGGGATCGCCGTCTTTCTTTGGGAGCGAAGGACCAGTGAACGAGAGGCGGCGCTGCACGTGAAGAATCCCATGGACTTGTGGAGCGCCATCAAGTTTGCGCTGATCTTCGCCGTGGTGATGTTTGCTTCCAAGGCGGGCTACGAGTACTTCGGAACTTCCGGAATCTATGTGACCAGCGTTCTCGCGGGCCTCGTGAACCCTGACGCTTTCATCATCTCCGCGGCGCAACTCGCCTCCCTAAAAACTCTCGCGCCTGGTACGGCCAACGCCGCCATTATAGCCTCCTGCGCGAGCAACACTCTCGCCAAGGGCGGAATCGCGGTGATGTCCGGCGGGCGCCCACTCGGCCGGGTCATCATTCCCATCTTTGGCGCTCTCACCCTTGCCTCCATCGCCGTCTGCTTCTGGGCTGCCCGGTAGAATCGACCTGCCATCGGGGAAATGCTCACCACGGAGGCACTGAGGCGCAGAGGGCAACCATTCGAAGAGAATGCGCAGCCCTCTCCCCTGGGCAGGGTCTAGCGATCCAGGATGGGCTGTCTCCGCCGTCTGTGGACCTGTCCTGTTTACTTGGGGATTTCCACCACTTATCCGTGGATTCGGTGTTTCGGGCTGTTCACCATTATTGTTTAACGCCTTCTCCGCATCAGGCAAACCCAAGCTCTGGGCGGGTGGGGGCGGTTGGCTCCGAAAGTGCCTGAAACGAGCGACAGGATTTCAAAGTATGGCTCCAAAGCATTCACGATAACTCTTGCGGTCAACTGTGGGGGGCCTGGCTCCTCGCGATGTTCATCAGCGTTGCCAATCAGACTGAGCCATAGGCCATCTGTTCCCAAATGGCCATGGACGATTTCAGCAAATCTCCTCCGTTCTTTGCCCGAACCTAATGTATGAAAGCACCCTCGATCAAATGCAAAGCCAAAAGGCGAGCCTTCAATGCGGCCTGTCATGATATCACTCACTCTAAAGTCGCATTTGACGTTGCTTTCTCCGGCTTTCACTTTTGCTTTCTCAATCGCTACCTCCGAAGCATCAATTCCCACCACATGGAAGTTTTGTTGCGAAAGCCATATGGCGTTATCGCCAGTTCCGCATCCAATTTCCAAGGCTTTGCAGGGTTTTATGGGTGTTGCGGCTACGGACTGAGTCAGGTTGAAGTCAGGTTTGCCAATATCCCAAGGAGTGTCGCCTGCAGGGGGATGCCGTCGTAGCCATTCGGTTGATTTGTACCTTTGCTTGAAACGAAGCTCTTCCGACATTTAACCCCCCTTTGCGACTCCGGCCCTGCGCGTCCCCATAGGCTCGCTGGCCCCAAGCCCCGCGCTCGTGACGATCGGGCCGCTCGCTGTCGATGTTCTTGGTATTTTAACCTGAATTTCCATTATGAAATTTCCTCCCGACCGGTAGCGTATTCCTGATCGTGTCAGACTGCGATCAGCCGCGGGTTTACCCCGCCACTTCTTTGCTTTTCATCGCCCGGTGGCGGCGTAAAGCCGCCGCTACGGCTGCTCGACGGAAAAGAACGTCAGGTAAGGTTCGCCCTTTGCTTCGCGCAACAGCAACAGCGCCAATTCGCGAGCGTGATAGTCGCCCCACATGCAGGACTCTCCGCAGGGAATGCGGCGCCCGGGTGGGATGTAGTCCCAGCCGCGGGGGCGGTGATAGACGGAGTGAAGGATCAAACCCTGGTGCTGTGGCTTACTCGAAAGGTAAGGCTCGTCAAAGAGCGTATTTGCGATGGTGAGGGCGGCCTGGCGATAGCGATTTCCCGGCTCAGCGTCGTCGGGCCGTGATCGAAGATAATTCCCCAGGCGCCAGAGTCCCTGCGCGGCGATGGCCCCGGCTGAACTATCCACCGGCTCGAAGTCGTTGAATGGATCGGCCGGTTTATTAGCCCAGTTATCTAGCTTATGAAGTTTCGGCGCGCCGGTATCCCAGTAGGGGATGCCGTCCTGGGCGGCTTGCTCGAGGTAGTAGTCGCAAGTTGCGCGAGCGGCGCGCAGCATGAGGTTCTCCACCTTCTCCCGTCCGCCCAGCGGTTCCAATTCCGCCTCCGAAAGCGTCTGGAGGAATTCCAGTTCTTCCGCGAAGCCGCACATGATCCAAGCCAGTCCGCGCGTCCAGGTAGTGAACGGCGAATATCCCTGCTGGGTGGCGGGGCAACGGTAAATGCCGTTGTTCATGTTGAAAATCGACTCGTGCGCCACGCGCCCGCGAACGTCGTACACGTCGCGCCCTTCACCGTAATAGACGGAAAACTCCGCCGTCACCGCGGCATGGTGCACCAGGCGTTCCAATAGCGAAATGCGCCGGTCATTCTCGCCCGCCAGCACGTGTCCCAGGCGGTGCGCGAGAGCCAGTGAGCGCAGGGAGCGGATGGTGTCTGCGAAGAGCGAGTGCGGGCCGTTGAAAGAATAGACGAAGCCCCGGCCGTCGTGGATCCGGGACCACCGCGACGCCTGCACGGCGCCGCTCACCTTCAGCGCCAGGGCGTAAAAGCGGCGTTCGTCCGGTCCAGCCGCAATCTTTCCTTCGCAAGCGAGGCGCAGCAGATTGCCGTAGGTGCTGACGCAGTTGAACCCGTGATCGTGCACGCCGGTGTGGGTGAGGTGCGGCGTCATGCGCTCCAGGGTGTTGCGGCGCCCGTATTCGAGGAACGGCTCTTCGCCCGTGGCGTCGTACTGGAGGAGTGCGGAACCGTACAGGAAGCCCTGCGTCCAATCAGTCCACTCGCGCGCGGCGTAGACGCCCTGGATTGTAATGACGGGTGATCCGCGCGTCGCGTCGAAGGTCTTTTCGATGGCGCGGATTTTTCCGGCAGACAATTCGAAGAGGCGTTCGATTCGAGGCCGGAGGTTTTCAGGTGTGAGTACGGTATTGATGCGGATCATGATTTCTACCAATAGTCTGAGATGAGGGTACTACACTTCTCTGCGCGTGTAAGCCCAGCCCTCTCCGTGGGGAGAGGGTGTCCCGCTGCCGGCGTCTGCATCAGCCGGAGCGGGACGGGTGAGGGGTCACTTGTGTGACGCGTCGAACACGTCAAATTTCGGGGCCCAAGAGGCTAAAACCAGGGACAGTTGAAACGGCAAATGGCAAGGGTCGAATGGCAAATTGCAAAACACTTCTTATTTGAACTGATTCTTCCGTGCCTCGTGAAGAATTTGAATAACCCCTCACCCGTCGCACGACGGCCGGAGAAAGCGCCGTCGTGCGACACCCTCTCCCCAAGGGAGAGGGTGTCGATCGAAGTCTAAAGCCGACGCATGTGAAAGCCGCCGTCCACGTTGATGACTTCGCCGGTGGAAAAGGGCAAACGGCCCTCGGCGATGGCGGCCACGGCGCGGCCCACATCCTCCGGCGTTCCCCATCGAGCGAGGGGCATCAAGCCTCCGGCAATCATGGCATCGTACTTCTCTTTCACAGGACCTGTCATATCCGTAAGCACAATCCCGGGGCGGATCTCGTACACGTTGATTCCGTACTCCGCCAGACGCGCGGCAAAGAGCTGCGTCATCATGGAGAGCGCAGCCTTGCTCATGCAATAATCGCCGCGATTCACACTGGGGGCATAGGCGGAGACAGACGAGATGTTGACGATCTTCGGCTTGCGGCTCTTCTGCGGCCTGGAGCCTAAACCTCGGATCCAGATATTCGCCACCGCCTGGGTGAGGAAATAGGGCCCGCGCGCATTGATGTTCATCAGCCGGTCAAAGCTCTCTTCGCCGACTTGTAGCAAGTCGAGTCTCGCCTGCGGGGCTACACCGGCGTTGTTCACCAGCAGATCGATCCAACCGAAGCGTTCCTGAACCGCTTGCAACAGGCCCGTGCGATCCGAGGCGTTTGAGATGTCCGCTCGGAAAACTCCGAAGCGCGGCGAAACGCTGTTCTTCGGGGCCGAGGGTGTGCTTTCAAGCGCTGCCTGCTCGCACAGCGCTGCGCATTCGATGGCCGACTCGCGGCTTTGGACGTAGTTGACGGCAACGCTGAAACCCAGTCGCGCCAGCTCAATCGCGATGCCGCGCCCGATTCCGCGCGAAGCGCCCGTGATGAGAGCAACGGGTTGACCTGCCGCCGCCGCAGCAATCGCATCCTCGACCTTCCGAGCCACTGGGCGTGGGGGCTGAGGACTCTGCCCCCCAGCCGCAGGAGGTTTGGCAAGCTGCGCTTTCTTCTCTTGCAGTTCCTTCGCCTCCGGACGCTCTTTGTAGAATGGGTCGAGCGGATAGCATCCCGAGACCAGGCCCTGACGCGGGCCATTGGTGCAGTCGCTGAAAGTTCGGCAGATTCTCTTGCGATCCAGCCGGCCTTTCTCAAGGATGTCAGCAGGGAACTCTGGGTAGGCCAGCATCATCCGGCCGAGGCCGACGAAATCGGTCCATCCCGCCCTCACCACTGCTTGCGCGAAGTGCGGGAGATAGTCTTGAAGATACGTTCCGCCTGAGGAAACAAAAACCAACTCGGGCACGGACGCTTTCAATTCCGCAGCCGTGGCCCACATCCGGACTGCACCCAGGAGCGGGTCTTCGGGAGGCAGATAAGCGTCGGACGGCGGAAACAGGGCCGGCCGCTGCAAATGCGGGGAGTAATAGGGGCTGCCGGCGCTGATGTTCACCAGATGCACATTCAATGAACTCAGGAGAGTCAGCACACGCCTCGCCTCTGCAAGGTCGGAGCGAACCGGGTTATGCGTGTCTACCCCAAAGCCCCACGTATAGGGCTGTTGGCCGGGAGTACTGGCCGGTACACCCCGCTTCGTTTGAGCATCCGGCACGAACGGAACCGAGTCGTAGGCGCTCAGACGGACGCCGATCTCGAGTCCAGGGGCCGAGGAGCGAACGGCATCCACCAGCCCGCGCAAGAAGCGGGTGCGATTGTCAAATGAGCCCCCATAGGGACCGGAGCGATGATAACCGCTGAGGAGTTCGTGTCCGAGGTAGCCGTGGCAGTGCTTCAGGTCTACAAAATCAAAGCCGCTCTCTTGGGCCAAACGCGCTGCCCGCCCGAACGCCCCGACGATGCGGATGAGTTCGTCGTCAGAAACCGCCTGGACGTTGACGCAGGCTGGGTACTTGATATCCAGAATCGGATGGTGATAGGCAATGATCGGCTCCAGACGCCCTTCCTCGCGCGGCCGGGAGAACCGTCCGGAGTGGGTAAGCTGAAGGCCGATGACAAGGTCCGCGCTCTGGCCGAAGCGCTCATGGTGAGCCTTGACCATCTGGCGGCGTAACTCCGCCAGGGCGGGCGCCGTATGCTCGTTCAAAAGCAATTGGTGCGGGTTGGCCCGCGCTTCGGGAAGCACCGCCACGGCTTCGCATCCCCAGAGCAGTTTGGCGCCGCTCACTGCGAACCGCATCCAGCGCCGGCGGGTTAGGTCCGAAGGTGCGCCATTCGGCTGGGCGTCCCAGCCTTCCATGGGCTGCACGGCAAAGCGGTTTCCGACGCGGCGCTCTCCCTTCAGCCAGGGCACCACAATCGGGGCGGCGAGCGGCGAAGCCGGGGCGGAGAGAATCGCCTCGTCCACAGGAAGGTCCCATCCCAGCCGCTTGAGATGACTGGCCAGCTCCTGCGAGGTGCGAAAACTCGCTACACGAGGATATGGCTGTTCGGGCATGCGTGTAAGATCATAGCACGGCGAGACAAGGCAGAAAGCAGAAAGCAGGAGGCAGAAAGCCAAAGGTGGAAGGCAAAAGGCAGAGAATGCTCTCGGCCGCTAGTCGCCGACCTACGCACCTGCCGAACTGCCCACCCGCTCACGGGAATCTCGCTGCGGAAAATCTGCATCAATACTGAGGACAGGCTTCCCGAAGTTCAAACGATTTTTGGAACTTTTCGCCGGCGCGAGGAGAATCTCAAACGAGGAAGCCATGTAAGGGTAGTGTATCGGACGCAAATCCTTTACAATACAAGGCACCTTTGGTAGGGCATTGGAGGCTGTGAGTAGTCCGGCCGCAGAAAAGCGCAAAAGACTGAACAAGAAACGACGGGTCACGGGAGGAAGCATGAGAAGGGCACGAGCGATGGGAGTACGAGCGGCATTGGTATGCGCATTTGTTGTTTCATTCACTTTAATCTCTAAAGGGCAACAACCCGAAGTGGTGCCGGCGCGCGTGACGCAGGCTGTGGATCCTGAGAACCGGGTTACCCTGCGGGGGAACACCCACCCATTGGCGCGTCACGAGTTTGATCAAGGGGCGGCGCCCGATAGTATGGCCACAGAACGCATGTTGCTGGTCTTGAAGCGCTCGACTGAGCAGGAGACCGCGCTGCGGAAAGTTCTGGACGCACAGCAAACCAAATCGTCCCCCAACTATCACATGTGGTTCACTCCCGTGCAGTTTGGCCGGCAGTTCGGCCCTGCCGATGCCGATATTCAGGCGGTGACGGATTGGCTTACGTCGCAAGGCTTCCAAGTCAGTCGTGTGGCAGCGGGCCGCACGGTGATTGAGTTCTCTGGTACGGCGGGCGCGTTGCGGCAAGCCCTTCATACGGAGATCCATAAGTATGTGGTGAACGGCGAAGAGCACTGGGCCAACGCCAGCGATCCGCAGATTCCCGCCGCCCTGACGCCCGTGGTGGCGGGTTTTGCCTCGCTGAACAATTTCCCCAAGAAGCCAATGCACCATGGCCTTGCTCCCTATGCCAAATCGACCTCCACGGGGAAGGTAAAGCCATCGCTCACGGTCACGAGCGACGGAGAGACCTTCTACGCCCTTGGGCCGGCGGATTTCGCCACCATTTACAATGTTCCGAGCTGGAGTTCCTTCGCTGGCGGCTCCGGGCAGACGATCGCCATCGTCGGGGACACCAACATCAATCCCCAGGACGTGGACGACTTCCGAACCTTGTTTGGGATCAAGCCGCTGTCCCCGGCGGCCAACTCGCCCTGCCCCTCTGTCTCGACTACGCACGCTATTCCGCTGGGCATATGCCTGAACGGCCCCGACCCGGGGATTATCCCGCCAACGGAATCAGGTGACGAGACTGAGGCCGACACGGACGTCGAGTGGAGCGGCGTGGCTGCACCTGCTGCCACCCTGGCCTTCGTAGTTTCGGGGACCACCGAGTTGACCGAAGGAGTCGATCTCTCCGCCCTTTACATCATTGACAACAACTTGGCCCCGGTCATGACGGAGAGCTACGGCAGTTGCGAAGCTGCGCTCGGCAATGGCGGCAACGCTTTTTACAGCACCTTGTGGGAACAGGGTGCGGCGGAGGGAATTACCATACTCGAGGCGGCGGGCGACGAGGGCTCCGCGGCTTGCGACGTATTCGCGGAGACAGGCGTCGGTGCGGCGCAATACGGCTTGAACGTGGTTGGCAACGCTTCCACGCCGTTTAACGTTGCGGTGGGTGGGACGGACTTCAACGATGTGAACACCTGGTCTACCTACTGGTCTTCGTCAAACAACTCGACCACCCTGTCCTCTGCCATGTCGTACATTCCCGAAATGACGTGGAATGACACTTGCGCGAATTCCGGGTCAGTGAATGGCTGCATGTCTGGGGTGTCCGACCAAGGCACGGACCTGGTCGGGGGAGGCGGGGGGGAAAGCAACTGCTCCTCATCCACGACTATTGATGTGGAAGGAACTGAGGAGACAGAGTGCGTTTCCGGATACTCGAAGCCTTCATGGCAGTCGGGAACCGGGGTGCCCAATGATCAAGAACGGGATGTGCCGGACCTCTCCCTGTATGCGGGCGATGGCTTCACGAACAGTTTTTATGTGATTTGCGAGGCCGATGCGCTCACGGCCGGCGAAAGCTCCTGCCAGAGCAGCACTAGCGGTGTGAACTTCCTGGGCGTAGGGGGAACCTCTGTGTCGGTGCAGGCTTTCGGCGGCATCATGGCGCTGGTCAATCAGAAGTACGGCGCGCAGGGGCTTGCAAACTACGTTCTGTACCCGTTGGCGGCGAAAGCCGGCGCAAGTTGTGCCTCGACCGCGGCGATGGCTCCAACAGCCAGTAGTTCGAGTTGCGTTTTCTACGACACGCAGACCGGTAACAACTCGGTAGCCTGCGTGGCTGACTCGTCCAACTGCAGCGATCAAACGGTCACCGGCACCGGTTACGGCATCCTTGTGAACGACAACGGGGTAGCGGCTTGGACAACCAACGCCGGCTATGACCTGGCGACCGGTTTGGGCACAGTCAACGTGGCGAACCTGGTGTCGGACTGGAGTTCGGTTAGCTTCACCCCCACGACGACGACACTCACGCTCGCTGCACCGGCCGGTTACACGTTGTCGAACATTCCGCATGGCCAGCCGGTGACCATCGGGGTCAGCGTCAATCCTTCAGCCTCCACCGGCGATGTCTCGCTGCTCGGCGGGCCGGCCGGCTACAACGCCTCGTGCACATCAACTCCCTGCAATCTCGGCATTGATTTCGCCACCCTGTCCGGCGGCACAGCCTCCGGGTCCACCACGCTTCTTCCGGGTGGGACTTATAATGTAACGGCGCGTTATGCCGGGGACGGAACTCACGCAGCGAGTACTTCTGCGCCGGTCAAAGTCACCGTGGCTGCGGAGAACAGCAATACGTTGCTGGAATTGGCTACTGAGGATTGCAGCGGGGATATCACTTACGTCACCACAGGGTCTTTTGTCTATGGGAATAGCATAAATTGTTCCGGCGTTCTTTACAGTCAATATTGGTTGGTCATGAACGTGACCAACGGCACGGGCAGCCTTAATGCTGCCGATCCCTACGGGGTCGCGGGCGCGTGCTTTGAGAGCCCTGTGTACCAATGTCCTACCGGAGAGCAGGTAACGGTGACGCTCAACGGGGCCAGATTGCCACCGACGGCAGACGTTGGCGCGCCCTCGGGTTACAACGGCACATACAACTTGAACAGCCAAGGGACTGCTGAAGATCAGTTCATCCAACTTCCAGTAGGGACGGACTCCCTGGTTGCCACCTACGAACCTCACCCGGTCCCTCCGAACAACAGCTACAATACGAGCACGTCCAACCCCCTCGGGGTTACGATCACCAAAGCTACCAGCGTCATCACCTTGGCGGCTTCCCCGACGTCCATCGCGTCCGGAGGCACCGAGACCTTGACCGCCACCGTGAACACCAGCAGCCTGGGGCTCCCGCCTTCCGGCACCGTGGCGTTCTTCAACGGAACTAATCAGATCACCGGCACGCCGGCTTATACCTATGTGGCGGGCTCGAGCGCCGGTCCTGCTTCGCTGACGGCAACCCTCGCGACGACTTCTTTCACCTCTACCACGACCAATGTCACCGCTCAGTACAGCGGCGATGTGAACTACGGGAACTCGACCTCGTCGCCCGTCACGGTAACTATAACGGCCACACCAAGCTTCAGCCTGAGCGCCTCGCCCAATAGCTTTACGATTACGTCACCGGGCGCGTCCGGGAGCACCACCGTTTCGGCAGGTGCCGTCAATGGTTTCACCGGCACGGTGAGCATCACTTGTGCGCTGCCGGCGAGCCTGACTTATAGCACTTGCAGCCTGACCGCCAGCACGCTTACCCCGGGCGGAACAGGATCGCAGTTGACTGTGGCCACCACCGCCCCATCCGCTGCGTTGCGCCTGCCGAACCGCCCGCGCTGGTTCCTGCCGGGAACGGGAGTTCTGCTATTTGCTTGGATCCTCCTGCTGATTGCGGCGGGAAAGCATCGCCGGGTGAAGTTGGCCTTCGGCCTGCTCGTCTTTGCGATGCTGGCCGCAGGTTTCGTCGCTTGCGGCGGTGGTAGCAGCACGCCTCCTCCGAGCAACCCAGGCACTCCTACCGGGAGTTACACTGTCACCGTAACGGGCACCAGTAGCATCAATGGCGCTACCGTTACCCAGACGCTCAATATCCCGGTGACCGTGCAGTAAAGCACTATGAGGCTCGAGGGGCGGCCGAAGGGGCCGCCCCTCCATTGCAGTTTTTCCTCCGACACGGGAGTAACCTCTCCTTCAGCCGGAACTTCCTTGAACAGGCGGCATCCCTGCGTTATCATCCGATGAGTCAGCAAGATTAAGAGGGCGCTTCGAAGGTGATTGTGTCAGACTCAGCGAGTCCGTGCATGCAGTTACTGCATGAGCGGCACGCCGCAGCTTGATGGAGGGGCGACGATGGTTGTTGACCTGTCAAAAGGAAGAGAACGCGAATTTCTGCGGCGCGGTTTCTCCCGCCGCGACTTCACACGCCTGTCGTTGTTGCTGGGGGCCGCAGCCGCCTTGCCGTTTTACAACGAATCGGCTTTGGCGCAATTATCGGACATCGGCCCCATACCGCCAGATGCAACAAAACTGAACGCCAATGAGAACCCCATGGGCCCGTGCCCGGAAGCTGCCGAGGCCATTCACAACGTGGTTCAGAAGTGCGGGCGTTACATGTACCAGGAAGGTCTCAAGATGGCCCAGACCCTGGCGGAGCAAGAGGGCCTGCAACCTTCTTACGCCATGGCATTCCCGGGCTCGAGCGACCCGTTGCATCGCGCCGTGCTGGCCCATACTTCGCCCACGCGGCCGCTCGTGATCGCCGATCCAAGCTACGAAGCGCCCGAGAAGGCGGCGGGCTTCATCGGCGCGCCGGTCATCCACGTCCCTCTGCGCCCGGATTACTCGCACGATGTGAAGGCTATGGCGGCGGCCTCGCCGGACGCAGGGCTCATTTACCTCTGTAATCCGAATAATCCCACCGGAACCCTCACCAGCAAGCCGGATGTCGAGTGGCTGGTGGCCAACAAGCCGGCCGGCTCGGTGGTGCTGATCGACGAAGCTTACATCCACATCAGCGGGGAACCTTCGTCGGTGGGACTGGTTGCCGCGGATAAAGACGTGATTATGCTGCGCACTTTCTCCAAGATCTACGGCATGGCGGGCCTTCGAGCCGGAGTGGCGCTCAGCCGCCCCGACCTGCTGGTGAAACTAAAAGAGTACGGGATGCCGACCATGCCCGTCACCGCCATGGTGGGAGCCACCGCCAGCCTCTGCGCCAAGAATGTGGTCCCCGAGCGCCGCAAGACTATCGCGGACATCCGGAACGACGTCTTCGATTGGATGACCAGGAAGAACTACTCTTTCATTCCGTCGGTCTCAAACAAGTTTATGGTGGATGTAAAGCGCCCGGGACAGGAATTCGTGGCGGCCATGGCCAGGGAAAACGTCTACATCGGGAGAGTCTGGCCCGTCTGGCCAACGCGTGTCCGCGTCACCGTAGGCTCGCGCGAAGATATGGAGAAGTTCAAGGCGGCGTTTGAAAAGGTGATGAACGCTTAGCAGGGAACAGGGAATAGGGAAAGGATAAAGGGTAAAGGATAAAGGCTATCTACCTTTTACTGTTTACCCTTTACCCTTCAGCCTTTACCCTTTGACCTTTCCCTATTCCCTCTTAAGCGCGAACGCCACGTACGTCCCTCCGGACGGCGAACCCCACTTCCCCCCTCCCGCCGCGATCACCACATACTGCCTGCCGTTTACTTCATAAGTTGCAGGGGTCGCGCTGCCGGCGGCGGGCAGAATGTTTTCCCAAAGCAACTCACCGGTTGCCTTATCAAAGGCGTGGATCTTGCGGTCGTGATTCGTGGCGGCGATAAAGAGAAGCCCGCCCGCGGTCACCAGCGGCCCGCCGTAGTTCTCGCTGCCCGTGTTGGGCACTCCTTTCGCGACCAGTTCAGGGTACTCACCAAAGGGCTTCTTCCAGACGTAGGCGCCGGTGCTGAGGTCAATGGCATTGAGCGTTCCCCAGGGGGGCGCGACGGCGGGGTAGCCTTCCGCGTCAACGAATTTGTTATACCCATCGTGCGTATACTTGAGTGGTTTCGGTAGCTGCTCAGTTAACGGCGTTGCGAACTCAATGTCTTCGCCCGTGGCGAGGAACCGGGCCATCGCCTCAGTCACGTTCTTCCTGAGGTAGGCGAAGCTCGGCATACGGCCGCGGCCCTCCCGAATGACCTTGGCGATCTCCTCCTGCTTGTACTTCTTTCCCAGTTCGACCAGGGACGGGAACTCCGGCGGCGTGCCCCGCATGTCGGCCCGGTGGCAATTGGAGCAATTGGCAGCATAAACCTGCCGGGTGCTCGCCAGATCGGACGTGCCGGGCCGCGGCACGAGCCTGAGGATCCAGGCCATTTCGTTCGCGTTCACGTAGAGCACTCCGGTTTCAGGATCGAACGCCGGGCCGCCCCATTCGCCCCCGCCATCGAAGCCCGGAAAAACCACTGTGCCTTGCAAGCTGGGCGGGGTGAATTGGCCGCCGCTGCGAAGTGTTTGCAGTTGTTCCAGGGCGGCCTGGTGCGCCTCCGGCGTGCGGGTGGTAATGATGTCGGGCGTGAGCATCTGGCGCGCGAATGGCGCGGGGCGCAGGGGCAGCGGTTGCGTCGCCGCAGTCACTTCACCGTCCACATCCGAGGCGGGCACCGGCCTGTATTCGATGGGGAACAGCGGCCGGCCGGTTTCCCGATCGAAGACGAAAACAAAGCCGGACTTGGTGATTTGCGCCACCGCATCGATCGGCTGCCCATCTCTCTTGACTGTGATCAGCGTGGGCGCGGCGGGGAAATCGCGATCCCACAGATCGTGTCTGACGCCCTGGAAATGCCAGACCCGCTCTCCGGAGTCTGCTTTGAGGGCTATCACGCAGTTGGCGAAGAGATCGTTGCCCAGCCGGTTGGCGCCATAGAAGTCGAACGACGCCGAGCCCGTGGCCGCGAATACCCAACCGCGCTTCTCATCCAGGCTCATTCCTGCCCAATCGTTGACGCCGCCGGTGTAGGTCCAGGCGTCCTTCGGCCAGGTTTCGTACCCGTATTCACCAGGGCGAGGAATGGTGTGAAACGTCCAGCGAATCCTTCCGGTGCGAACGTCGAAGGCGCGAATGTCCCCGGGAGATGCCGGCAGGTCTTCGCTGACGATGCTTCCCAGAATGAGCAGGTCCTTGTAAACCACGCCGGGGCTGGTGGCGGAGATGGATTGCAGCTTGGGATCGCGGCCAAGCCCCTCCCGCAAGTCCACTCGCCCGGAGTCGCCGAAACTTGCGATCGGCTTCCCGCTTGTTGCGTCAAGGGCGTAGAGATACTGCTGGGCAACAAGGAAAACCCTGCGATCGTCCCCGTGTTCCCAATAGCTGACGCCGCGGTTGCGGAACTTGGTTGCGACGGGCTCTCCCTGATTGGGATCGAACCTCCAGCGCAACTGGCCGGTGGCGGCATCGAGGGCGACGAGGCGCAGCTTGGGCGTGGTGACAAACAAGACGCCATGCTCCACGATCGGGTTGCACTCCATCTCCGACTCGGGGAATTCATCACCGGAATCGTAAGTCCAGGCAACCGTCAGGTTGCGGACGTTGTCGCGGTTGATCTGGCGCAGGGTTGAATAATGAATGTCGTCCGGAGTTCCGCCGTAGACTTTCCAGCCAGTGTAGTCCGTGGAGGAAGACGCCTGTTGCCCGGGCCACGCCGAGTGAACCACAAACAGTACAGCGGCCGTCAACACAACCTTTGAAAGATGACTGGTCATCCTCCCTCCAATTATTCAGTGTACCGTGGATTCTATCACTTGTATTGAAGCAGGAGGCAGAACAGTGCCGTCATTTCGGATGGGGAGTGACGTTCAAAATCAGGTAGGTGTCGACGGTCATAATGAAATAGAAGCGCCAGTCGCGATTGACGCGGGCCTGCCATATGTTGCGTGCCTCATCGTATTTCTTGGCGCGGAGTGACGGGTGGCGCAAATTCTCGAGCAGAAATCTGGTCTGTTTGTCGAACGCCTTTTGAACGGCGGGCTCAGCGTCGATATAGTCTCTTAGGGCGGCGGCCGTCAGTTCGACCCTCATCGGGCATGGGCCTTAGCAGTTCTGACCTTTCGGGATCGAGCCTCTTTGACCTTACTATGGAGAAAGTCAGTCAGCTCTTTGTGGGTTTCAAAAGGCCCGTGAGTTTCGCCCTTGGTTGCCTGCTCAATTGACTCCGCGAGGCGAGAATCGACGGCTCGACGCTGGGCTGGCGTGTACTCGTCACCGCCGGCACGGTCGCCAAGGGGCTTCGGAGTAAGAACGATCTTGCCTCTTTCTGCTCTGGCTTCCACCAGGTCGCCATCGTCCAGGCCCACTTGGACGCGGAGGCGGATGGGAATGGTTATCTGGCCTTTGCGCTGAACCTTTACGGTTGCCGTCATAGTGTTCAACCTTCGGATGCCCGAAATTCAGGCTTCCTCCAGGGAAGCATAGCTGCCCGCTCGGGCGCAGTCAAGGAGGTGGTCTGCCCGGCAGCCGTTTCGGAACGTGAGGCAGCAGAAGTTGATTTGGGCGAGGATTCTGTAAGGTCCTGGAGGTTCGGGTCCTTGCACGGGGCGGGTGGCTATTTTCAGGGAATGGAATTCCCAGCGGCC
>Ga0181532_10000500_pt1 | contig 40385 bp, 31 predicted proteins | sample PEATcosm2014_Bin_33_FD_119768 | JGI IMG/M metagenome (GOLD analysis project Ga0181532, IMG submission 119768) | Peatland microbial communities from MTU Mesocosm Facility, Houghton, MI, USA - PEATcosm2014_Bin11_30_metaG | ecosystem: Environmental > Terrestrial > Soil > Wetlands > Peat | place...
CCCATCTCTGCCCGCCACCCGCATAATCCATCGAACCGCCGGATACGGACCCGTATGTCCGGTGGTGTGGGAGGGGAGGAGTCGTGAGACTCCCCCCTATCCCGATTTCATGCAGCCAACCGTCACCGGACGGCAGTGCTTTCACGGAACGTGGCAGGCAGGGTTCAAAGCGAGGATGAGACTTGTCGAGCCGCAGGCGGCGCTGAAGATCACGCTGCTGTACTGACATGGCGATGTAATAGGTACGCACTCGGCCAAAGTCGAGTGAGGCATAGCGTAGCTTGTCGATAGTTTTCGGCGGCGCAAACACCTGCCGAAGTTGCAACGTGTCCTGAGTGCGGAGCACGGATGGAATTTACAGATGACGATCACAGACTGATCGACCCGGCTTCACAATGCAAACGGCCTGAGGGGTGGGCGCGTTGCGCAAACCTTCGATTTGCTCTCTCAAAGGCTCGTCAGACGTATCGTTGATGCACGGCCGCCATGCGCCCGGTGCGCGGCCTCATCCGCTTTTGGTTTGAGAAACCTTGTTGTTCGTCTTTTCAGTCGTGCTCGCTAATAGGTGCCATTCGATCGCCAAGGCTTCCCATTCCTTTCTGATGGCCGGGTCAGAGGCGTCGCGGGCGCGCTGTTCGCTTGCGATGGCGCGCAGCAGGGCGAAGTTATTCATATCCACAGAATGCGCGCGTTAAATAGCTGTGGCCACCCCCTAAGTTAGGGGGGTGAAGTTGCGCATCGCCGAAGTCGAGTGAGGCTAGGTCGTCGGCCCGCGCAGCGGCTTTGCTTCGTCGTCTAGGCCCCAAGGATCACCGCGTTCCTTGAGTTGCGCCATGACATGATCTGCCACGGCGAACCGTTCGTCCTCGCTGAGGCCCTGCCGTAATCCCCGGACCACCTTGGAGGCGCGGCGCAAAGCGCGCGGGCCGATGATCTCATATGCCCCCCGATGCCGGTGTCCTTTGACCTGGCTTCAACACCCTACCGGAATGTTCTTTTCTCGATTTGCTCATATGGTTTTCAGTCCAATTCGGCCACCTCATAAAATAATACCGAAAAACGACCCTATCCACCACTCACTTCAGGCCGAACGCCATATTGATCTAGCGGCCATAGTTCTCTTTAGCGAGGGAGGCATAGGGGGAGGGTGAGAGCCTGAGCACATCCACTTCTAGAGTTGCCGGTGGTGTAACGCGGTGGTATCAAACGCCACGGCAGGCTGTTTCACTTATTCAGATTTGACGGGCTTTTCTCGTTGGCACCTTCGTGTCCCTTCGGGCGCGCCAGTCCCTCCCCCGGCGCAACGCCGCCGTCCATTTTCAAGGTGATGAGAAATGAACGCACGCTCGCTCCTGCCGGCCGGATGGGCGGCCCCGATCGGCTATGCCAACGGCATCGAGGCCCGCGGCCGCCTGGTATTCATCGCCGGACAGGTCGGCTGGAACGCCCAGCAGGTGTTTGAGAGCGAGTTGATCGCGCCGCAATTCGAGCAGGCGCTCAAGAACATCCTGGCGGTGCTGGCGGAAGCCGGCGGCAAGCCGCAGCACATCTGCCGCATCACCGCCTTCTGCATCGACAAGCCGGCCTACCTTGCCGCGCGCCACACCCTCGGCGCCATCTGGCGCCGCTACATGGGCCAGCATTATCCGGCGATGAGCATGATCTTCGTTGCCGCTTTGCTCGACGAGCCGGGCAAGATCGAACTCGAGGCGACGGCTGTCATCCCCGATTAGGCGCAACGCCGCGCATTCGCGGCGCCGCTCAATCCGAGTTGCGCAACTTGAAACGTTATATTTTTCCAGTTTCCGTTTTCGGCAACGCGTCGACGAATGTCGCCGCGCGTGGATATATGTAAAGCGCGATGACCGCCTTGGCGTGGTCTTGCAGCCGCTTAACGCATAGCGCGTCAGCGGCAATGCCGGCTGCGAGAACCACATAGGCCGAGACGATCTGTCCACGCTCGGCGTCGGGGACCCCCACGACCGCACATTCCGCCACGTCAGGATGCGAAAGCAGCGCACCTTCGACTTCCGGCCCGGCGATGTTGCAGCCGGCCGATACAATCATGTCGTCGGCGCGCGTTACTTGATGAGCGTCCACTTTCCATTCTCGAGCTGCACGACGACACGGGCGCGCGAGTCGACGCCGCTGCGCGATGCGGGCGTGAAGTTATAGACCGCATGGGCGCCGACGACGTTCTCGGTGGTCACCAAGGCTTCGCGCAACGCGTTGCGGAAGTCCTGGGTGCCAGGCTTGGCCTTGGTGGCGAGCGCGCGCTTGGCCGCATCGGCCAGGACCAGCCAGGCGTCGAACGCGTAGGACGAAAACGCATCCGTCGCGGCGGCGCCGTTGGCCTCTTCGTAAGCCGCCCGGAACGCCAGCGCCGCTTTCTTGGTCGGCGCCGAGTCGGGAAGCTGCTCGGCCACGACCACCGGGCCGGTCGGGCAGATAATGCCTTCGGCCGCTTTTCCGCCGACGCGGACGAAGTCCGCATTGATCAGGGCATGGCTGCCGAAAATCGGACCCTTGTAACCGCGCTCGGTCAGCGCCAGCAGCGGCAGGGCGCCCGGCGTGCCGGACCCGCCGTCCATCACCGCATCCGGATGGACGGCGATGATCTTGAGGGCCTGACCGGTCACCGAGGTGTCGGGACGCGCGTAGCGCTCATTGGTCACCACCTCGATGTCGGCTTTTTTCGCCGCGGCGATCAGGCTGTTGTAAACTAGGTCGCCCCAGGAATCGCTGAAGCCGATATAGGCCACGGTCTTGATGCCCTTTGCCTTCATGTACTCGACGACCGCTTCGACCATCAGGCTCGGCGGCTGCGGGATCGAAATGACCCACGGCGTCGGATCGCCGGCCGTCCCGGGAGGCAGCGGGGTCAGGCCGATCATCGGCGTCTTTTGCTCGACCGCGACCTGGATCATCGCCAGCGAGCCGGGCACGCCGGAGGTGCCGATGAGCACGTCGACCTTGTCCTCGTCAACGAGCTTGCGCGCATCGCGCGCGGCCGCCGAAGTGTCGGAGGCCTCGTCGAGCTCGATGATGCGAAGTTTCTCGCCGGAGACCTCGCTGATATAGGCGAACGCCGCCTTCAATCCCTTGCTGTAGGGAATGCCGATCGAGGCGCCGGGGCCGCTCAACGACGTGATGAAGCCGATCTTGATTTCCGCCTTCGCGGCGCTTCCGACCAGGATCGACAGCACCGCCGCCAAGCCCCAAACCATGATCTTCTTCATTGTTTTGCTCCCGCTTAAGTATATTTTTTCTCGCTGGGTTATTTTAAACTTCAAACAATCCGCTTTGCAAGCTGCCTTTGCAGGAATGCGTGGCGCGGCCATAGACTGCGGATTTGCGTTTCAGCTGGCGCCGCGGTGAAGCCGCGCTTGCGAGGGTTCGCGATGCGCTGCGGTGCCTTGACTGTCACTACCGCGCTTCGCGATGGAGGCTGCCGGTTCCGGCGGCACAATGCGCAGAGCGCCCAGGACACGCCACGCTGGGATTGTCGCCGCGCGTCGGCGTCAACCTGCACAGAGGTGGGCACTCCGTCCGCGCGGCGGCATGGGTGCGCCATCGCGCCGCCCATCGAGACCGCCGGGCGGCACCGGCGATAGCCGTGGCGGGGCGCGCAACAATTTCAAGCTTGAAATAATTTCCGTGTAATGTTTCTTTGTCCCCAGCACCTGCGTGCGGCGATGGCCGAAGGCGTTTTCTTGGTTAGCCGGCCGGTCGAGGCGCCAGCATTAAGGATTCCGTGACAAGCGACATTGCTCTGATCCTGGCAACGGACGGATTGGCCAGCGGCGCCATCTACGGCCTCGTCGGACTGGGCCTCGTCCTCATTTTTTCCACGACGCGGGTGATCTTCGTTCCGTTCGGAGACATCGTCGCGTTCTCCGCGCTGACGCTCGCCTCGCTGCAGCTCGACCGCGTGCCGGGGACGCTCAAGCTCGTGATCGTGCTGGCGGTCACCGCCTGCGCCATCGACGCCTATCACCATTGGCGGCAAAATCAGCCGCAGAAGATTTTGCGCGGCCTGCTGGGCTATGGCGTGCTGCCGCTGATCCCGGTGGCGATTGCCTGGCTGGGCGCCGGCATCCATTTGCCGTCATGGGCGCAGATTCTGCTGGCGCTTGCACTGGTCACGCCGATCGGGCCCTTAATCAATCGCATCGCGCTGCGACCGATTGCCGATGCGTCCGTTCTGCTTCTGCTGATCGTTTCGGTCTCGCTGCATTACGGCCTGGCCGGGCTGGGACTGATCTTTTTCGGCGCCGAAGGCTTTCGCACCGCGCCGCTGACGAACACGATCTTCACCATCGGCACGATGACGGTCACGGCGCAGACCGTGCTGATGATCGCGGCGGCGCTGCTATTCAGCCTGATGCTGTTTCTGTTCTTCGAGTTCACCATATCCGGCAAGACGCTGCGCGCCACCGCGGTGAACCGCCTCGGCGCGCGCATCGTCGGCATTAGGCCGTCGACCACCAGCACGCTGGCCTTTCTGCTCGCCTCGCTGCTCGGCGCGATTTCTGGCATTCTGATTGGACCGGTGACGACGCTGTATTACGATTCCGGATTTCTCATCGGCCTCAAGGCCTTCGTCGGCGCCATCTTCGGCGCCATGGTGAGCTATCCGCTCACCGCGATCGGCGCCATCATGGTCGGCATCCTAGAAAGCTTCGCCTCGTTCTGGAGCAGCTCATTCAAGGAAGTTGCCGTGTTCAGCCTGTTGATTCCGATTCTATTATGGCGGTCCTTGACGATCGGCCATGCGGAGGAAGAAGACGAGGAAATCGAGACATGAGCCGCGCGGCGCGCAACGCAATTGTCTGCGCCGGCGTTCTCGCGCTCGCCGTCTTGCCGATGTTCATCGGCAGCTTCACCATCACATTGCTCAATTACATCGGCGTCTACGCGCTGGTGACGCTCGGCCTCGTCCTGCTCATGGGCATCGGCGGGCTGACCTCGTTCGGCCAGGCCTCGTTTGTCGGCATCGCCGCTTACGCCACCGCCTGGCTGACCACGGCCGAGAGCGTCTCGCCCTGGCTCGGCTTGCTGTTCGCGCTGTCGCTGACCGCGGCGATCGCGACCTTCCTGGGCGCCGTGACACTGCGGCTGGGCGGGCATTTCCTGCCGCTGAGCACCATCGCCTGGGGATTGGCGATTTTCTTCACCTTCGGAAATATCGACGCGCTCGGCCGCTACAACGGCCTTGCCGGCATCCCGCCGATTTTCGTCGGCTCGATCTCGCTGGCGCCGTCGGAAGCGATCTTTTACCTGATCTGGGGCTTGCTCGCCGTCGCCGCGGTGCTGGTGGCGAACCTGCTCGATTCGCGCGAAGGCCGCGCCATCCGCAGCCTGCGCGGCGGCGTCATCATGATCGAGAGCCTCGGCGTCAACTCCTTCCGCACGCGGCTCATCATCTTCGTGATCGCGGCGCTGCTCGCCGGACTGTCGGGCTGGCTCTACGCGCATATGAGCCGCTATGTCAGCCCGACGCCGTTCGACGTGCGCATGGGCATCGAATATCTGTTCATGACGGTGATCGGCGGATCGGGTCAAATTCTGGGCGCCGCCGTCGGCGCGGCGGTGGTGACGCTGCTGGAAAACAAGCTGCAGGATCTGCTGCCTCTTGTTTCGAGCAATGGCGCGCAGTTGGAAATCGTCGTATTCTCGATCCTGTTCATTGTAGTGCTGCAATTCGCCCGCGGCGGCATCGTGCCGATCTTGCGCCGGTTCGTTCCGAAGACGGCGCCGTCGGCGATCGCCGGCAACGCCCATCGGCTGGCGCGGCGCAGCATGCCGCAACGCGGCACGCCGGTGCTGACGGTGCAGGGGCTGGTCAAACGGTTCGACGGCCTGATTGCCGTCAACGAAGTGAGTCTCGAAATCAATGCCGGCGATATTGTCGGACTGATCGGTCCGAATGGCGCCGGCAAGACCACCGCGTTCAACGTCATCACCGGCGCGCTTGCAAGCGATGACGGAAAGATCACGCTACTCGGCCAGGACATCACGCACCACAATCAACGGCGCATCGCCGCGGCCGGCCTGGCGCGGACATTCCAGCACGTCAAGCTGCGTCCCAACATGTCGCTGATCGACAACGTGCTGCTCGGCACCTATCTGCGTACCCGTTCCGGCTATCTGCGCGGCGCCCTGCGGCTCGATCGCGCGGAGGAAGCCTCCGCCCGTCTTGAGGCGCTCGTGCAATTGCAGCGCGTCGGCCTGGCGGAAAGCGCCAACGAACTCGCCGGCAATCTGCCGCTCGGCAACCAGCGCATTCTCGAGGTGGCGCGGGCGCTGGCGGCCGATCCGGTGCTCGTCGTGCTCGACGAACCGGCGGCTGGTCTCAGGCGGCTTGAAAAGGCCGCGCTCGCCGAACTGCTGAAGTCGCTGCGCGACGAAGGCGTCACCATCATGCTGGTCGAACACGACATGGATTTCGTGATGAGCATCGTCGACCGCATCGTGGTGATGGACTTCGGCACCAAATTGACCGAGGGCGCGCCCGCCGCCGTGCGGGCGGACGTGCGCGTGCAGGAAGCCTATCTGGGCGGCGTGACGTGACCGCACTTCTGAGCATCGAGGATCTGCACGTCGCCTACGGCAAGGTCGAGGCCGTTCGCGGCGCCAGCCTGACCATCGACGCCGGGCAGATCGTCACCGTGATCGGTTCCAACGGCGCCGGGAAAACGACGCTGCTCGGCGCTGCCGCCGGCCTGATGCGCTCGCGCGGCCGCATGATTTATGACGGCGTCGACCTGGAGCGGCTCGACGTCGAGGACAGGGTCGAGCGCGGATTTTGCCTGGTGCCGGAACAGCGCGAACTGTTCGGCGACATGCTGGTCAACGACAATCTGCTGCTCGGCGCCTATGTGCATCAGCGCAACCGGCGGCAGGTCAAGCAAAGTTTCGACGACGTGTACGGCCTGTTTCCCCGCCTGGCCGAACGGCGTGGGCAAAAGGCTAATACGCTGTCGGGCGGCGAACGCCAGATGCTGGCGCTCGGACGCGCGTTGATGGCGAAGCCGCGGCTGCTGCTGCTCGATGAGCCCAGTCTCGGCCTCGCGCCCATGATCGTGCGCGAGATTTTTCGCATTGTCGCCTCGCTGCGCGATCACGGCGTTTCGATCCTGCTGGTCGAGCAGAACGCGCGCGCGGCGCTGGAAACGGCCGACCATGGCTATGTGCTGGAAACCGGCAAAATTACCTATCACGGCCCTGCCCGGGAGCTCGCGCACGATCCGCGGGTGATAGCGACCTATCTCGGCGGCTAAGGCTGACGCCACTCCCGGCGCAGCAACGAAACGCGCGCTAACCGGTCTTCTCGAAGTCGGGCGTGCGCCGTGCGTGGAATGCATCGATCCCCTCGCGCGCCGCCGCGGTGCAGGCGCTGGCGCCGAACGCGCGATAACCCACTTCGAGCGCGTCGTTGAAACTCGCCGCCGCCGCGGCCTCGCCAATGGCCGCCTGCAAAATGCGCGTGACTTCCGCGCTCAGGATCTGGCCGTTGGCCGCCACCGGCTCGCGCGCGGTCGGCAGATCGATGGTCACGGCGCCATCGGCCGGCGGCCGCAGCTTGCCTGCCAGCGCATGCGTGCGGGCGATCGCGCTTTCGATCATGCCGACATAATCGTCGCACAAGGCATCGACAACTCCGAGTTCATGCGCCGCGCTCGCGGAGGCCCGCTCGCCGCGCAGCATCATGTCGTTGAACAGCTTCGCGGCGGCCGGCCAGCGGCGATAGGGCACCACCATAGCGCCGATGCCGGGAACGATTCCCAGCATGATTTCAGGCAGTTGCAGCGAGGCCCCGCGCAGCGCGACGATCGCGTGGCAGCGCAAGGCCAATTCAAGGCCGCCGCCCAGCGCCATGCCGTTCACCGCGGCGACCACCGGCTTACGCATGCGGTCGATGTGCAGCAGCAGCCGCGAGCAGTCGCGCGCATATTGCGCCGCCGCTGCGGCATCCCCGAGCATACTGGGAAACCGGCCGATGTCGGCACCGGCGGAAAACGCCCGCGGACCGTAGCCGGTGATGACGAAGCCGTTGACGCTTGCATCGTTTTCAAAGTGGCGGATGACATCGAGAATTTCGTCGGTCAGGTCGTCGTGCAGCGCGTTCAAGGCTTCGGGCCGGCGCATGGTGATGAGCTTCACGTCTCCGACGTCATCGACCAGCACGTGGCGGTAGAAGTCCTGATAATGATCAAGCGGTTTTTGCGGCAGCGGCAGCCCGGGCCGCTCGGCCAACAGGTGCTTGCCGATGCGCGCCACTTCCACCGCGCCGGCCTGGCGCATCAAGTCGAGCGGGCCGGACTTGAAGCCAAATCCGAGCCGGCAGCCGAGTTCCAGATCCGCCGCCGCGCCGATCGAACGATCGAGGATATCGCCGGTTTGCGAAATCAAAATTCCCAGCAGACGATCGCGGATGGCGGCTGCAGCGTCCGCTTTGACCGGCACGGATTTTCCCGGCGACACCGTGTTCCAGCTGGCCACCGAGGCGAAGATCTTCGCCGGGCGATAATGCTCGCCCTCCTCCTCGGCCTGCAGCGTATTGGTTTCGATGATGATCGGATTGCCGCGCGCGAGGTTGAGCACGAAAAAAGGCCCGGCCTGGACGAATTCGCTCGCGCCGGTGTCGATTTCCGCGGCGCTCGCCCGATCGAGCAGATGCGCGGCCTCGTTGCACCAGTTGTCGAACACGCGATCCAGCATGAAGCAGGGCACGTCCTCGGTGACGATTGGAACCTTGCCGGTCATGCAGAAGGTCCAACGCAGATCGTCGAGCACCTGCGGATCGAGGTCCGGCGTGCGGACCACTTCGACGATGGGATTGCGCCAGGCCGGCGCGAAGAAATGCGTCACCGTCGCCCGGTTCTTGTGTCTCAAGGCGGAAAAAATCCGCGCCGCCGGCAACGAGCTGGTGTTCGAGGTGAGGAGCGCATCGGGCCGCATCAACGCGTCGAGGCGCGAAAAGATCCGGCGCTTGAGCGCGAGGTCTTCGGTGGCGGCTTCGATCACCCAATCGGCCTCGCGCGCGACCTCGTAATCCAGGATCGCATGAACGTTTGCCTGTACCTTGTCGGCCTGGCTCTGCTTCATCTTGCCGCGCTCGACCGCCTTGCGCGCGTAGTCGGAAAAGCGCCGGAGCGCGCGATCGAGCGGCGCCTGCGCCACGTCGAGCAGCGTGAGCTTGAGCTCGGGGATGGCCGATTTCAGGTAGTAGCCGATGTCCGGACCGATCGTGCCGGCGCCGACAACCACGACATTTTTCGGCAGCGGCCGGGACGGCTTGCGCACCAGCGGGTTGTTGAGGATCATCGGAGTTTCCATGAATGCTTGATTTTGAAGGATCAGGTGTCCGCGTTGCTTGGCGCGGGGCGCCGCAATCGTCGGGCGGGTTCAGCCGACCAGTCGCGTCCGCTCCATCGGATAGTGGGTGTTGCGGCCGGTGAAGCGGGGAAACCGGGCGAAGTCAGCGCGCAGGGCGTGACGCTGCTCGGAGGCCATGGCGGCATTGAAAGCCTCGATCGTATCGAACGCCACCTCGTTGCCCAGCATGTAATCCGCGCTCGGCAAGCCGGCCGGGTCGACACCGCGCAGCGGCAGATAGCAAATGACGTTGCGGACCCCGGGCAGGCCGGCGAGCAGCGTGGCATGACTGGCCAGATAGAAATCGATGAAGCGCGCCTCGTCGTCGGCCGGACGGTGATAGCGAACGCTGTAGGAAAACGGCGCCGACAGCGGCTGCGCCGCCGTTTCCCCCGACACCGGGAATGAGCGCCGCTGCATCGCATCGGCCGATATTTCAAGGCCGACGGGAAGGCGCGACAATGGCGCGGCGAATTCCTGCGAACGCGCGGCGGCTTCGAGCGCGACCACGGCGGAAAATTCGAGCATCATGACAAACGGCGGACCCGAACCGTCATTCGCCATCGGGTCCCTGGGCCGGCCGCTTGCCGGAACATAGCAATCGAACGCGGTGAGACCGGGCAGCAAGGACCACGCGGGCGCGGCCTCGTCCCTGCACCAGCGACGGGCCGCGTCGGCCTGCTCCGTGCGCGCGCGGCCGGCGATCTCGAGGACGCTCGCCATCGTCGGCATTCAGGAACGCGCCGATTTCTCGGTGAACCGCGTGGGCTCCACGAAACGACCGTAAACAGCGACCAGCGTGTCGGAGATCTCGCCCACCGTCGCATAGGCCTTCACCGCCTGCACCATGGCGGGCATCACGTTGCGTCCGGCGACGGCGTCGTCGTGCAGCGCGCGCAGGTAACGGTCGACCGCCGCGTTGTCACGCTCGGCGCGGATTTCTTTCAGGCTGTTGACCTGCTCGTTGGCGCCGACTTCATCGTAAGGATGCAATTTGACGTCGGGCTTTTCTTCGTTGCTTTCGACGTAGCAATTGACACCGACCTTGCGCAGCGCGCCCGACTCGGTGTCTTTCTGCCGCTGATACGCATATTCGGAGACTTTGGATTGGATCAGCCCCTGGCTGACTGCGGGGACGATGCCGCCGACGGAATCGACCCAGTTCATGGCTTCGACGATTTTATCTTCCATCTGGTTGGTGAGAGTCTCGACGTAATAAGAGCCGCCCAGCGGATCGACCGTATCGCACAGCCCGATTTCCTCGATCAGCAGCTGCATGGTGCGCAAGGAAATGCGCTGCGCTTTCGGCGTCGGGATCGTGTAGGCCTCGTCGTAACAGCACAACGCCATGGTCTGCGCGCCGGAGAGCGCGGCGACCAGCGCGTAATAGGCGCCGCGCATGATGTTGTTTTCCGGCTGCTCGATCGTCAGCCCGAACCCGCCGCCGCCGGCGATCATGCGCATCCAGCCGGACGACGGATCCTTCGCATGATATTCGTCGATCATGATCTTGGCCCAGTGACGACGGCCGGCGCGAAACTTGGCGATCTGCTCGAACAGATTGCCGAAGATGTTGAAATTGAACGAGAGCCGCCCGGCGAACTCGTCGATATCGAGCCCGCGCGACAACGCCGCATCGGTATAGGCCTTGGCGATGCAGAACGCGTAACCCATCTCTTCGGCCGGCGTCGCGCCGGATTCGCGGATGTGATAGCCGCACACGCTGACCGGGCTGTATTTGGGCGCGACTTTCGCGCAGTACTCGATGGTGTCGGCGACGAGCTTGACCGAACTGTCGACCGGGAAAATCCAGGTGCCGCGGCCGATGAACTCCTTGAGGATGTCGTTCTGCGCGGTGCCGCGCAGCTTTGCCAGGTCGTAGCCGCGCTTTTCCGCCATCGCCAGATACATGGCGATCAGCACCGCGGCGGTTCCGTTGACCGTGAGCGACACCGTGATGGCGTCGAGGTCGATGCCGTCGAAGGCGACCTCGAAATCGCGTAGCGTATCGACCGCCATGCCGACGCGGCCGATCTCGCCAAGCGCCTCCGGCGCGTCGGAGTCGTAGCCGCATTGCGTCGCCAGGTCGAAGGCGACGTTGAGCCCGGTCTGCCCGTTTTCAATCAGATATTTGAAGCGCTTGTTGGTGTCGGCGGCGTTGGCGAAGCCGGTGTATTGACGCATGGTCCACGGCCGGCGCCGGTACATCTCGCTGTGAATGCCGCGCGTGAACGGCGGCTCGCCCGGCGGGCTTTTATCGATTCCGCCGCTGCTGATCACGTCATCGAGCGTGTAGAGCGTTTTCACCTCGATGCCGGATTCGTTGATCACCGGCTTGAGCTGCGGGCTCTGGCGCGGCTTCTTGGCATTCTGCTCGAGCACGGGCGCCGTCATTTTAGATTCTCCCGAATGAACGAAACGATATCTCCGGTGCGACTGCCGGTCGGGAACACGCCGCTGAACCCGAGCTGGCGCAGCACCATGCGGTCCTCTTCCGGAATATTCCCGCCGACGATCCAAAGCTTGTCGTAGAGCCCCTTGTCCTGCAGTTCTTCGCGCAGGCGCCGGCACAGCGGGATATGCGATCCCGACAGGATCGAAACGCCGACCACGTCGACATTGACCTCGCGCGCCTGCGTCGCGATGCTCTCGGGCGTCTGCCGCAGGCCGCTGTAGATCACGTCAAAGCCTGCTTCCATCAGCGCGTGAACGACGACTTTGGCGCCGACATCATGGCCGTCCAAGCCGGGCTTGCCAACCAGAACCTTGATCCGACGTTCGCTCACAGCGATGCTCCCGAATATTTGCTATCTCTAGCGGCTGACGCGCACACGCGACATTGATCAAACGCAAAGACTTCGGCGCACATGAGGCGGCCTGAAATCCCGCGCAAGTTGGCCCGTCAAACCGAGCGACGGAGAGATTTTTTCCATGCTTACTCGATTTTTTCCATGCTTACTCCAAGTCAACCCGGTCTTCCAGCCAGCCCGCGCGCGGCCAACCGCGCGAGGATCGGCACAGTGCGCGCCGTGCGCCGCCTTTGTCGCGACGCGATCGCGCGATGACGGCTCGTTTGCCGCGCGCGGTTGAGGCATGATAACGGTTAGCATGCATTGGGCGGACGATCATTGACCGAAATCACCTCGGTTGCGCAATTGCCGGCGACCTTTCCAAGCGTCGTGCACATGCTGGCGGACGCCTGCGTCCGAGCGCCGGAGCAAGAGGCATTGATCTGCGGGAACGAGACGCTGAACTATGCGCAATACACCTGTTGCGTCGCGGCCTTCGCGCATCGACTGATCGCCTTGGGGGCGCGCGGCGAACGCGTGGCCATTCTGCTCGCCAATTCCAACGACGCGGCCATTGCCATCTTCGCCGTGCATGCGGCCGGAGCGCAGGCCGTTCCGCTCAATCCGGCCTATACGGCCAGCGAATTGGGCCCCATTCTCGCGGACGCGGCGTGCAAGGTGATCGTGCATGACAGCAACGTCGAACCGGTCGTGCTTGCCGCCGGCATCGACCGGACGTTGCCGCGCATCGTTGTCGGTCCGCCCGCCGAGCGGCTGACCCGTTGGCGGGACGAGACGGCGTGGCAGCTTCCACGTCCGCTGCCCAACCCGGACGCGCTGGCAACGCTGCAATACACCGGCGGCACGACCGGCAAGGCCAAGGGTGTCAACCTGACGCATGGCGCCATTGCCATCAACGTCAACCAGCGCGAGCATTTGCTTGCCACGCGAACGGAACACGAGCGCGTTCTCGCCATCGCGCCGCTGTTCCACGTCTACGCCATGGCCATGTGCCTGCACTTGGCGGTCTTTGCCCGCGGCACGTTGATCATTTTGCGGCAGTTCCGTCCCGATCTGGCGCTGGCCATGCTGGCGCAGCAGCGCATCACGCTGCTGGCGGGAAGCCCGACGATTTTTCACGGCCTCATGGCCGACGATGCATTCGCAAGAACGGATTTTTCCTCGCTCGCACTCTGCACATCGGGCGCATCGGCGCTGCCCGCGGAGACGCTCAAGCGCTGGGAGGCCGCGACCCGTTGCGCGATTTGCGAGGGCTACGGTCAGACCGAAGCCGGCCCGGTGATCAGCTTCAACCCGCGCCATGGCTTGCGCAAACCCGGAACGGTCGGCCTGACGCTGCCGTTGACGGCGGTGGAGATCGTCGATGTGGAAACCGGAACGCAAAAGCTGCCGGTCGGGCAATCCGGCGAGATCCGCATGCGCGGGCCGCAACTGATGTCCGGCTACCGCAACAATCCGGCCGAGACGGCGCAGGCGTTGCGCGATGGGTGGCTCTACACCGGCGACATCGGCGCCGTCGACGCGGACGGCTACCTGGCGATCCACGACCGCAAGAAAGATCTGGTGATCGTGTCGGGCTACAACGTTTATCCGCGCGAGGTCGAAGAGGTGCTCTACCGGCATCCGGCCATTGCGGAAGTCGCGGTGATGGGCGCGCCCGACCCGCGCAAAGGCGAGCGCCTGTGCGCGCTCATCGTCGCGCGCCGCCAGGATACGCCGCCGCCCAGCGATCTGTCCGAATTCTGCGCGCAGCACCTTGTCCACTATAAGATTCCCTCCGAATTCCGCATTGTCGCGAGCCTGCCGAAAACCGCGGTGGGCAAGATCGACCGCAAAGTCTTGAAGTCGCCGCCCGCTGATCCGGCCTGAAACCCGCCCCGCTTTGCCCGCCCGCGCGGCCCGTCGCCATGCGGGCGCGGAAGGGTATTTACAGGTCACCGGGTCATGTATACCGTATCCGCAATACAGGACACAATCCTAAAGTTTCGGGGCCAGCATGGCATCGCTGAAGACACTCGACCGGCCGGGTTTGCTGGGGGACCGCGTCTACATCACGCTGCGCGAGCACGTTTGCTCGGGCTGGGTGCCGAGCGGCCAACCGCTGCAGGAGGCCGCCCTTGCCGCCCAACTCGGCGTCTCGCGCACGCCGGTGCGCGAAGCGCTCGCGCGTCTGGCCAGCGAGGGCCTGCTCGGTTCCGACGGGCGTAGCTTCATCGTGCCGTCGCTGTCGGAAGCCGACGTCGACGACATCTACGAATTGCGTTTGCTGCTCGAGCCGGAGGCGCTTCGCCAGATCGGCTTGCGCATCCGCGAAAAAGCACAGATGGCCCCATTTCGCGAGCAGCTCGCCGTGATGGTCGCCGCCCACGTCGAGGACGACGCCGCGGCCTTCATGGACGCGAATTACCGATTTCGCGCGGCATGGCTGGAGTTGGTTCCCAACCCGAGGCTGCTGCGCGCCATCGAGCTTTATGCCGATCACGTCCGCTACCTGCGCGCGCTCACGCTCGGCGATCGCGAGGTGCGCACGGTGGTGTTGAACGGCTTGAAGCGGATTGCGGCGGCGCTAGCGGCCGCCGACGGCGCCGGCGCAAGCGGCGCAATGCGGCAGCATCTTCTTGAGGCAAAGCGCATCCTGCGCGGCGCCCTGACCCCCAACAGCAAGTAGCAGGTACCGTGGAACACAAAGCAGAAATTCCCTATGGCGCCTACTGGAGCACGCCCTTTGCGCGCTGGCAGGGAGCCTTCTCCAATCTGCACGCCATCGAGTTCGCCGCACACGTGACCAAGGCCGAACTGGCGTGCCGGAAGATTCCCGCCGACGCCATCGACCACGGCGTGATGGGGATCAGCGTCCCGCAAAAGCATGCGTTCTACGGACTGCCCTGGCTCGCCGGAATGGTCGGGCTGAATGACGTCGCCGGGCCGACCATCATGCAGGCTTGCGCGACCGGCGCGCGGGTCCTGCTCGCCGCGACGCAGGAAGTCGATGCCGGGATGTCCGAGGTCTCGCTCGCCGTGACCTGCGACCGCACTTCGAACGGACCGCATCTGTATTACCCGAACCCACGCGCCCCAGGCGGAACCGGAGCGCACGAAGACTGGGTGATGGACAATTTCAACCGCGACCCGCTCGGCGGACACGCCATGGTGCTGACCGCGGAAAACGTCGCGGCGAAACATCAGATCACGACTTCCGAGCAGCACGACGTGGTGCTGCGGCGCGAGGCGCAATATCGCCAGGCGCTCGCTGCCGATTACGCCTTTCACAAACGCTTCATGACGCTGCCGTTCCAGGTTCCCGATCCGTCTTTCCGCAAGATCGTCGCCACTCTTGCAAGCGACGAAGGGATCAGACTGTCGACCGCGGACGAACTAGCGAAGCTCAAACCGGTGGTCGACGGCGGCACGGTGACCTATGGCGGGCAGACGCATCCCGCCGACGCCAATGCCGGCATGATCGTCGCCACGGCGGACCGGGCGCGCGAATTGAGCCGCGACCCCAAAATCAGGATTCAGTTGCGCGGGTTCGGAAGCGCGCGTGCCGCGCTGGCCTACATGCCGGAAGCGCCGATCCCCGCTGCGCAGCGCGCGTTGGAGCAAACCGGCCTGGGCATCGAGCGCATGGACGCGATCAAGACGCACAATCCGTTCGCGTTGAACGATGTGCTGTTTTCGCGGCAAACCGGCGTCGATCTGGCGCGCATGAACAATTACGGCTGCTCGCTGGTCTGGGGGCATCCGCAGGCGCCGATGGGAACGCGGGCGGTCATCGAATTGATCGAGGAACTGGTCATTCGCGGCGGCGGCTACGGTCTGTTCACCGGCTGCGCCGCGGGCGATACCGCGATGGCCGTCGTCATCGAGGTCAGCGACAGATAGAGGCTGCTATGGACCTGGCGCATTGGATTGAGCGGTCGGCGGCGTTCACGCCGGACAAGCTCGCAATCCGGTTCGCCGGACACGACCTGGACTATGCCGGGTTTGCCGAACGCATCCAGCGCACCGTTGACCGGCTTGCCGCGCTCGGCGTGCGGCCGGGCGACACGGTGGCTTATCTCGGCCGCAATCACCCGGAAATGCTCGCGCTGCTGTTCGCATGCGCGCGCTGTAGCGCCATCGTCGTTCCACTGAACTGGCGGCACGCCACGCCCGAGCACGCCCGCGTGCTCGCCGATTGTTCGCCACGCGCGATCCTGGTCGACGCGACCTTCACCGAACGCGCGCAGGCGCTGCGCGACGCGCATCCCGGCATGATCTGGACGACCTTGGGCGATGTGCCCGCGGGCTGGACCGGCTGGGACGATCTTGCGCCAATGGCTGCAATGGACTCTGCGCCACGCGCGACCGGCAGCCTCGAGGACCCGGTGCTGGTCTGCTACACGTCCGGGTCGACCGGGGCGCCGAAAGGCGTCGTGCTGACGCAAAGCGCGCTGTTCTGGAATGCGCTCAACAGCGCGCACATGCACGATTTGACCAGCGCCGATCGCATTCTCACCACGCTGCCGTTGTTCCACGTCGGCGGGCTCAATATCCTGACCCTGCCGGCATTCCACGCCGGCGCCAGCGTCACGCTGCACGAGCAATTCGATTCGCTGGCGGCCATTGAGGCCATCGAGCGCGAGCGCATCACGCTGACGGTGCTGGTTCCCGCGCAGCTCACGGCGATGATGGAGCATCCGCGCTGGCGGCAAGCCGATCTGTCCAGCCTGCGCATGATAACGACCGGCTCGACGATCGTTTCGCAATCCTTCGTGCGCAGCGTGAACGATTGCGGACTGCGCCTGGTGCAGGTCTACGGCTCGACCGAAACCTGTCCGATCGCGGCCTACGTGCGCGCCGAGAATGCGGAGCGCAAGGCCGGCGCCGCCGGCCTCGCCGCTCTGCATTGCGAGGTGCGCGTGGTCGATGGCGAGGACCGGGATGTCGCGCCGGGCCAGGACGGCGAAATCATCGTGCGCGGGCCGAACGTGAGCCGCGGCTACTGGAAGGCGCCGGCCATCACGGCGCAAGCATTCCGCGGCGACTGGTATCATTCCAACGACATCGGCCACTTCGACGATGAGGGCTACCTCACCGTTGTCGGACGCAAGACCGACATGATCATTTCCGGCGGCGAGAATGTCTATCCGGCCGAACTGGAAAATATTCTGCTGGAATGCTCCGCGATCCTCGAGGCTTGCATCGTCGGGCGCCCGGACGAGCGCTGGGGCGAGGCCTTGGTGGCGATCGTCGTTCTGCAGAGCGGCGCGCGCATGAGCGAAGCCGACGTGCTGGCGCTCTTCGACGACCGCATCGCGCGCTACAAGCAGCCGCGCGAAGTGCGTTTTACAGACACATTGCCGCGCACGGCACTCGGAAAAGTGATGCGCACCGAAGTGCTCAAGGCAATCAGCGCCTCGGTTGAGGCATAGGATGGGCATGAGCATGAGCTTGAAGATCGGGATTGATGTCGGCGGGACCTTCACGGACTTCATCGTCTCCGGCGATGGGCAGGAGACGCTGATTCATAAGGTGCTGTCGACGCCGGAGGACCCCTCGCTGGCGGTGCTCGCCGGCTTGCAGGAAATCGCGCCCATGCTGATGCCGCACGCGGATTTTCGGGAGTTCGTGGCGTCGATCGACACCATCGTGCACGGCACGACGGTCGCCACCAATACCACGCTCACCCACACCGGCGCGCGCTCCGCGCTGATCACGACCAGCGGCGTGCGCGATGCGATCGAGATGCGGCGCGGCATTCGCGAGCGGCAATACGACAACCGCTACACCAACGTGAAGCCGCTGGTTCCGCGCTATCTGCGCATCGGCGTCGGCGGCCGTTTGGATCGCAACGGCGTCGAGGTCGAGGCGCTCTCGCTCGATGACATCCGCCGCGCCATCGCCATGTTCAAGCGCGAAAAGATTGAGGCGGTGTCGATCTGTTTCATGAATGCGTTTGCCAATACTGCGCATGAGCGGGCGGCCGAGGAGCTGGTGCGCAAGGAGCTTCCCGAGGCCTATCTGACCGTCTCGACCAAGCTGCTGCCGACGATCCGGTTCTACGAACGGATCAGCACGACGGTGCTCAACTCCTATGTCGGCCCCAAGCTCAATCACTATCTCTACCGTCTGGTGACGACCTTGAAGGAGGTCGGCTTCGACGGCGTCCTGCTGATCATGCAGTCGAACGGCGGCGTCATGTCGCCGGAAGTCGCGCGCGAGAAAGCGGCGCTCACGCTGCTGTCCGGACCGGCCGGCGGCCCCGGCGCCGGTCTGTTCTACGCGCGGGCGCTGGGAGCCGAGCGCTGCATCACCACCGATATGGGCGGCACCAGCTTCGAGGCCTCGATCGCCATCGGCACGCCCGCCACCGTGACCGACGGCGAAATCGCGCGCCATAAGATCGCACTGCCGATGCTGGACATCCACACGATCGGCGCCGGCGGCGGCTCGATCGCCTGGCTCGACGACGGCGGTCTGCTGCGCATGGGACCGCAAAGCGCGGGTGCCGCGCCGGGACCGGCCTGCTACGGCAAAGGCGGAACGCTTCCCACCACGACCGACGCCAATCTCGTGCTCGGCTATCTCGACCCCGACTATTTCGCCGGCGCCAAGATGCAGCTCGACACCGAAGCGGCGCACCGCGCCATCGAAAGCAAGATCGCGACGCCGATGGGCCTGACGATCGGGGCGGCGGCGGCCGGCATGTATCGCGTCGCCTGCAACAACATGGCGCAAGGCGTGCGCGAAGTGACCATCAAGCGCGGCTACGATCCGCGCGAATTCCCGCTCGTCGCCGCCGGCGGCGCCGGCCCGATTCACTCCTGCCTGATCTGCAATGAGCTGGAAATTCCGCTGCAGATCGTGCCGCGTTCGTCCTCGGTGCTGTGCGCTTTCGGCATGCTGCTGTCCGAGCTCAAGCACGATTTCCTGCGCACCTTCTTCGCGCGGCTCGACAAGCTCGACTGGAAACGGCTGGGCGCGATGCTCGAGGAGATGAAACGCGAAGGCGAGCAGGTTCTCGCGGAGGAACGCATCGCCGCGGCGCAGCGCCGCTACAGCGTGCAGTTCGATTGCCGCTATCTCAAGCAGTATCACGAAGTCTCGTTCGACGTGCCGCTGCAGGCGATCGAGCAGCGCGATACGGCGAGCATCGGCCGCAGTTTCCATACCGAGCACAATCGGCTTTACGGATATATGCTGGAGGCGGAGGGAACGCCGATCGAGCTGATCAATGTGCGGCTGCAGGCGATCGGGCTGACCGAAAAGCGCGGCCACGCCGAGGACCCCTATCACCGCCCGGATGCGGAGCATGCGGCCAAAGCGCGGCGCCGCATGTACATCCCCGAATCGAACGCGTTCCAGACGGTGCCGATCTATGACGGCCATCGTCTGCGGCACGGTAACCAGATTTCCGGACCGGCGCTGATCGAGACGGTCACCACGGCGGTGTTCGTTTCGGCGAGCTACGATTGCGCCGTGGATCGCTACGGGTCCTTCGTCCTCTATCAGAAGGGCCGCGAAGACCTGGTGCAATCCTGTCTTGCGCGCGTGGAAGCGGAGGCTCTCGCATGAAAATCGATCCGATCCTGTTGTCGGTTTACGCGCGCACTTTCCGCTCGATCACCGACGAGATGTCGATCTCGATGCAGAAGACGACGTCCTCGCCGATTCTGTGCGAGGCCAGGGATTTCGTTACCGGCCTGTACGACGCCGAAGGCCGCATGCTCGAGCAGACGGAAAACCTGCCGATTCTGGCGTTCTCGCTGGCGCCGGTGTGCAAATACATCCGCAACCACTACGGCGACGATATCCATCCCGGCGACGTGATTTTCCACAACGACGTGTTCTCGCTCGGCAACCAGAACAACGACGTCGCAGTGTACAAGCCGGTGTTCTTCGAGGACGAGCTGGTGGCCTGGACCGCGGTCAAGGGCCACCAGGCCGACATCGGCGGCGCGGTGGCCGGCGGCTACAATCCGAATGCGGTCGAGGTCTGGCAGGAGGCGCTGCGTATCCCGCCGATCAAGGTCTACGAAAAAGGCAAGCTGCGCAAAGACGTCTGGGACTTGATCTTCGCCAACATCCGTTTCGACATCGTGCAGCACGACATGAAGGCGGAGATCGGCGCCTGCCACGTCGGCGAACGCCGCGTCGTCGAGTTGTTGAAGAAATACGGCCGTAAGAATTTCGAGGCGCACAAGGGCGCTCTGTTCGAGGCCACGCGCAAGATGATGGAATCCGAGATCGCAACCATCCCGAACGGCACCTATTCCGGCGAAGGCTCGATCTATTACGACGGCCGCCACGAGGGCTCGAAATTCAAGGTGCGCGTGACCATCACCGTCGAGGACAAGCGCATCAAATTCGACTACTCGAAAACCGATGCGCAGAGCAACGGCTTCGTCAACGGCACCTTCACCTCGAGCGCGTCGGCGACCATCCTGACCCTGTTGCAGATGATCAATCCGGACATTCCGCACAACGAGGGGATGGTCGAGCCGATCGAAATCATCATTCCCGAGGGCACCATCCTCAATGCCAGTTATCCGAAGGCTACGACCTTCGGCAACCATCTGTGTCCGCCCAATGCCGATGCGATCCAGCGCGCGCTGGCGCCGGCGATGCCGGAGCGCGTCACCGCCGGCTGGAACAACCTGCTGTGCTCGCTGACCACCGGAATCGACCCGCAAAAGAACGATAAATACGTCGATATCGGCTTCATGGGCCTGAAAGGCGGTTCCGGCGCCATGCTGGGCACCGACGGATACGACCACATCGGCATGATCGACGCCTCCGGCGGCGTGCTCGACCAGGACTATGAGATGTTCGAACAACAGACGCCGCATCGCCTGATCAAGCACGAATACCTGGGCGACTCCGCCGGCCCCGGCGAGTGGCGCGGCGGCCTCGGCGTCGAGACGATCTTCGTGATCGGCTCCGACAATACGCAGTTCGTCACCTTCGGCGACGGCGACTTCGAACCGGCCTTCGGGCTGTTCGGCGGCGGGCCCGGCACGCTCAACTTCATCCACCTGACTTATCAGGACGGCAAGACCGTCGTGCCGCGGAACAAAGACCTGATTACCAACGTTCCCAAGGGCACGGTATACCATCAGCAGGCAGGCGGAGGCGGTGGGTACGGCGATCCACACAAGCGGGATCGCGCCAAGCTCCGCGAAGAGGTGCGTGACGAGGTCATTTCTCCGGCCGCCGCGCAGAAGTTCTATGGACTTTGAGCTGAGCCCAGAGCAACGCGGGATCCAGGCGACATTCGCGCGCTTCAGCGACGAGAAAATCGCGCCGCAGGCGGCTGCCATCGACGCCGCACACGCCTTCCCGCGCGAGGTTTTCGCTCAGCTCGCCGCGATGGGCGTTTTCGGCATGCGTTATCCCGAGGCGGACGGCGGAACCGGGCTGGCGCTGATCGAATTCTGCCTGGCGCTGGAAGAAATCGCGCGCGGCTCGCTCTCCGTCGCCGGCTGCGTCGCCATGCAATCCTTGATGGGCACGAAGTTTCTGCACATGCTCGGCAGCGCCGAGATCCGCGAACGCCTGTTCGCGCCCGCGTTGCGCGGCGAGAAGATCGGCGCCATCTGCATGACCGAACCCAATGCCGGCAGCGATCTTGACGGAATCGCCACCCAGGCGCGCAAGGCCGAGGACGGCTATGTGCTCAACGGGCAAAAGACCTGGGTGACCGCGGCGCCGGTCGCCGATTTTTTCACCGTGTTTGCCAAAGCTGGCGAAGAGAAAAAGCTCACGATTTTCCTGGTCGAGCGCACCTTCAAGGGGCTCAAGCTCGGCCGCCCGATCGAGAAGATGGGGATGTGGGCGCTGCCGACCTCCGAGCTGTCCTTCAGCGATTGCTTCGTGCCCGACAGCCATCGCCTGTCGAAGACGGAAGGCGATGGCGAGGGGCATCTGCGCAAGACGCTGGCCGAAATCCGCATCATCACCGGGGCCATGGCGAACGGCATCGCCCGCGCGGCGCTCGATGCGGCGGTGCGCTACGCCGCCGAGCGCAAGCAGTTCGGCAAGCCCATCAACCGCTTTCAGGCGATCCAGATCAAGTTCGCCGAAATGGCGACCGAACTTGAGGCCGCCATCCACTTCGTCTATCACGCCGCCTGGCTGCACGATAACGACAAGCCGCACCACAAACAGGCGGCCATGGCGAAGCTCTTTGCCAGCGAGACCGCGGCGCGGGTCTGCGACCAGGCGGCGCGCGTGTTTGCGTCCTACGGCTATGCGATGGAATATCCGGCACAACGCTTCTTGCGCGACGTCCGCTTCACGCTCATCGGCGGCGGGACCAGCGAAATCCTCAAGCTGATCATCGCAAAAGAGGTTTCCGGATGATGCAGACGCACCCCACTCGTCGCCGAACTTCGAGGTAACGCGAATGTCCGACATTCAAAGATACGCCGCGCCACGATCGCTCGAGGAAGCCACCGACATTTTGCGCGCGGGAAACGTCACCATTTTCGCGGGCGGCACCGACGTGATGCCGCAGATGAAAACCGGCCGGCTGAAATTGCAGCCGACGCTGATGAACATCCGGCACATTCCCGAGTTGCGCGGCATGGCGCAGGCGCAAGGCACGCTGCGGATCGGCGCCTTGACCACGATGACCGAGCTTCTCAACAGCGACATCGTGCGCGAGCGTTTCAACGCGCTGTGGCAGGCCTGCGATCATTTTGCCAGCGACCAGTTGCGCAACGCCGGAACGATCGGCGGCAACATCTGCAATGCCTCGCCGGCCGGCGACACGCTTGTGCCGTTGCTGGCGCTGGACGCAAAGATCGTTCTCACCGGCAAGCCGAACGGCGCGCTCACCAGCCGCACAATGCCGTTGGCCGAATTCTTCATCGCGCCGGGCAGCACCAAGCGGGCGGCCGGCGAGCTCCTCACCGCGGTCGAACTTCCGCTGCCGCCGGCCGAATTCGTCAGCGAGTTCTTCAAATTCGGCACCCGGCCCGCGCTCGATATCGCGACGATCTCGATCGGGCTGGCCGCGCGGCGCGACCGCAAGACTTTGCGCAACGTTCGCTTGGCCTTCGGCTCGGTGGCGCCGACGCCGATCCGGGCGCCGGAAACCGAGGCCGTCCTCGAGGGCAAGTCGCTCGACGATGCCACCATCGAAGCGGCCCTCGCGGCGGCGGCGAAAGAAATCCATCCGATCAGCGACGTGCGCGCGTCCGACTGGTACCGGCGCGAGCTCGTCCATAACATCTTGCAGAGGATGCTGGTTCATGTCCGCGACCGTTGATATCACATTCAAGCTGAACGGCGTCGAGCGGCGCGTGGCCGTCTCGGCGCATATGAGCGCCCTGGAAATGCTGCGCGACGCCATCGGCCTCACCGGCACCAAATATGCCTGCGGTGAAGGCGAATGCGGCGCGTGCACCGTCCTGGTCGACGGACAGACGGTGAATTCCTGCCTGATGTTCGCGGCTGATTGCGATGGGCGCGATCTGGTGACGATCGAAGGTCTGGTTACCAGCCCGATTGGCGAGTCGCTGCGCAAGAGCTTCACGAAAAACGGCGCCGTGCAATGCGGCTTCTGCACGCCGGGCCTCATGGTGCAGGCGAGCCACCTGCTCGAGCAGCACCCGCACGCGGACCGCGCCGAGATTCAGCGTGGAATTGAGGGCAATCTTTGCCGCTGCACAGGGTATAAGAAAATCGTCGACGCCATCATCGACGCCGAAGTCGACGTGGCATAGGAGGCGGGCATGGATATGATCGTAAAACCTCGGACCGGCGCTACGCTGATCGGCAAGCGCATCCCCAAGATGGATGCGCCCGAGAAGGCCAGCGGCAAGACCCGCTACATCCAGGACATCAATCTGCCCGGACAATTACACGCGAAAATCCTGCGCTCGGCCGAGGCGCATGCCAGGATTGTGTCGATCGATACCAGCGCGGCCAAGGCATTGTCCGGCGTGCACGCGGTGATCACCGCCGCCGACGTGCCCTGGCAGCGCCCGATCGGGGTGGCCAACGACCATCTCCCGCTCAAACGCGACCACGTGCGCAGCCCGCGCGACGAAATCGCGGCGGTTGCCGCCGACAGCGAGGAGATCGCCGAGGCCGCGCTGAAGCTGATCAAGGTCACATACGAGCGGCTGCCGGTGGTGGCGAATGCCGAGGATGCGCTCAAGCCGGGCGCGCCGATCTTGCATGACGAGGATCTGACCTGGACCGCCCCGGACGGCAAGACCGAGGTGCTGCATAAGCGATCGGCCGATAACATCGCCATGACCTTCGACTACGCCCAGGGTGATGTCGCGCAGGGCGAGGCCGACTCGGTTGCCGTGGTCGAGGATGTATTCCAGCTGCATTACGTCACGCATTGCTGCATGGGCGTCTCCGGCGTGATCGCCGAGTTCGACGCCAGCGAGGACTTGCTGCTCTATTCCAATACCCAGGTTCCGTTCCTGCATAAGCGCGAGTTCGCCGAACAGCTCGGCATGGATCCTGGACGCATTCGCATCATCCAGCCGCCGATCGGCGGCGGCTTCGGCTCCAAGCTCGACATCTATCCGTTCGAGCCGATCGCGATCTTCCTGGCGAAAATAACCAAACGGCCGGTCAAGCTGGTGTTCACGCGAGAGGAGGAATTCGTCGCCTCGCCAACGCGCCAGCCGGTGTTGCTCAAGCTGCGCTCGGGTTGCCAGAAGGACGGCACCCTCACCTTCCGCAGCGTCGAAACGGTACACGACAACGGCGCCTATACCTCGTGGGGCGCGACCACGCCGTTCGTCATGATGCAGACGTTTTCCTCGCTCTACCGCGTGCCGCACTGTGCCTATCGCACGCGCGCCGTCTACACAAACAATCCATACGCGGGATCGTTTCGCGGCTACGGCAACCTGCAGGCGACGTTTGCCGTGGAAGCGCACATGGACAAGCTCGCGCAAGCGATCGGGATGGACCCGCTCGAGTTCCGGCTGAAGAATGCGCAACACCCGGGCGAGGTCACGCCGCAGGGCATGCAATTCAAGTCCTGCGGCTTCCAGGATTGCCTGCGCTTGGCGGCGTCGCGCAGCGACTACCAGGCCAAGCACCGCAGCTATCAAGAGCAATGGAACGATAAAAATCCGATCAAGCGCGGGACCGGCATCGCCTCGATGCTGCACGTCGGCGGCGGCGCCAAGATCTATCCGTCCGACGGCTGCGGCACGATCCTCAAGATCGACGACTTCGCCCATGTCACGCTGATCACCGGCGCGTCGGAAATCGGCCAAGGCTCGGAAACGGTGCTGGCGCAATTGGTATGCGAGGAGCTCGGGCTGCCGCTTTCGGTGGTCACTGTCATCAACAGCGATACCGACATCACCCCGTGGGACGTCGGCGTACACGCCTCGCGCACCACGTTCATCGCCGGAAACTCCGCGATCGGCGCGGCACGCAAGGCCAAGGAAAAGATCCTGGCGGCCGCGGCGGCCAAATTCGAGCGGTCCGTGGAGAGCCTGGACCTCAACGACGGATATGTGATCGACAACGACAGCGGCACCAAGGTCATCGAGCTGAGCAAGCTCATGCGCTCGCTGCACTTCTCCAAGAAGGCCGAGCTGGTGATGACGTCGTTCTACTACGAACCGCCGAGCGCACATCAGGACAAGGAATTCAAGGGAGACGTTTCCGCCGCCTATGCCTGGGGCACGCAGGTCGTCGAGGTCGAAGTCGACACGCAAACGGGAATCGTCCAGCTGGTCAAGGTGACGTGCGCGCACGATGTCGGACGCGTGCTCAACCGGCTCGGAATCGAAGGGCAGGTCGAGGGCGGCATCGTCATGGGCCAGGGCTACGCGCTGACGGAAAACCTGATCGTCGAAAATGGCGTCATGCGCAATCCTAACTTTCGCGACTACAAGCTGGTGACGGCGCCGGAAATTCCCGAAATGGACATTTCATTCGTCGAAACCATGGACGGCGAAGGCCCGCAAGGCGCCAAGGGCGTGGGCGAGGCGCCGGCGATTTGCGTCGCCGCCGCCGTCGCCAACGCCATCTACAACGCGACCGGCGTGCGCATCTACGCCCTGCCGTTCACGCCGGAAAACGTCTATCGCGCGCTGCACGGCCATGCGCAGGCGCCCATTTGGAATCCAGAATTTTGAAACGCCGAACCGTTCTCAGCATGGAGCAGGCTTTGTCGCTGCCCTCGGCGACATTGCGTTTCGCACAACTCGGCTGGCGCGTCATTCGCATCGAAGCGGCGCCCAGTGGAAACGGCCTGCCCGGCGACCCCAACCGCTATATCGGCAGCCGCATCGCCGATGACGACCGGCGCAGCTATTTCATCGCCCCCAATGTCGGTAAGGAGGCGATCGCGCTCAATCTCAAGGATGCGCGCGGCAAACAGGTGCTGGAGCGATTGATCACCGCGCTCGATGTCGATGTCTTCTGCTGCAACACCATACCGTCGCGCTACCAGCAGCTCGGCATCGACTACGCGACCTTGTCCGCGGTGAAGCCGGACCTGATCTGGGCCGGCATTTCGGCGATGGGGCCCGACTATCCGGAAGTGCCCGGCTACGATCCGGTGATCCAGGCGATGTGCGGATATATGGAAGTCACCGGCGACCCGCAGGGCATGCCGACGGTCATGGGCCTGCCGGTGATCGATCTCAAGGCCGGCGATGAAGTCTTTGCCAACGTCCTGCTGGCGCTGCTCGAACGCCATGAAACCGGCCGCGGCAAGGTCATTCATGTCTCGATGCTGCAGGCCGCGGCATCCTGGCTGATCACCGTTCTGCCGCTCATCGACTTCGGCTGCGAACCGAACGAAATCACCCGCGCCGGCAACCGGCACCGCAAGTTCATTCCGACGAATGTCTATCCGGCGGCCGACGGTTTCGTCTATCTGGCGATCGGCAGCGACGTACAATGGAAACGCCTCAGCGACAGCCCCAAGTTCATTTCGATCGCCAACAGCGTCCGCACCACCAATGAAGGCCGGCACATCGAGCAGGAGGCGATCCACCGGGATATCGCCGCGGTGACGATGCATTATCCGGTCAACGAGATATTGGCCGATCTGCGCGCGGCGACCATTCCGGCGACGCGCATTTTCGACGTGCGCCAAGTGCGCGAGCTGCCGCAGGTGCGCGCCAAGCTCACCCGGACGGTAACGCCGAACGGAAAAACCATCCACATGCAGCCGCCCGCAGTGGATTTGCCGGAGGCGTCGGGCGAGATGAGCTTTCCGCCAAAATACGGTTCCGATACTCGCCGTGTTCTCGCCGAGGCCGGCTATGCCGGGCGCGACGTCGATGCCCTCGCCGCAGCGGGGGTCATTGCGTGAGCGTGTTCATGTTCTTTGTTTTGTCGCAAATGACAGGCGCGAAAATCGTCGAGCGTATCTTGCCGTTATCGGATTTCGTCGCGGCCCGCCGGTTTTCGGAGCGCGGTCACGCCCGCGGCAAGACCGTGCTGCGTATTCGCTAAGGCGTTTCACCACACGCGCCCTCCCGCCTCGCACGTCAGCGGTAGCAACTTGGCAATCTCCGATGCCCGAACACCAAATCCGCTTCGACGACGGGGCCGCCTACGAGCAGATGATGGGGGCTTGGAGCCGGCTCACGGGCACTATTTTCCTCGATTGGCTGGCGCCACGTTCGGGTTGGCGGTGGATCGACGTCGGCTGCGGCAACGGCGCATTCACCGAGCTACTCGTCGAGCGCTGCGCACCGGCCGAAGTTGTCGGGATCGATCCGTCCGAGGCGCAGCTTGCTTATGCGCGCGCACGACCCGCGGCGTGCAGCGCGGAGTTCCGCCAGGGCGACGCCATGGCGCTTCCCTTCTCCGCAGATAGGTTCGATGCAGCCGTCATGGCGCTGGCGATTTCCTTCGTTCCCGATCCGGCCAAGGGCGTAGCCGAGATGGCACGGGTGGTTAGCCCGGGCGGCACGATAGCGGCCTATGTGTGGGACATCGTGGGCAGCGGATTTCCTCAGGAGCCTATCCGGACCGTGATGCGTGCCATGGGCCTTGCGCCGCTGCGCCGGACGAGTTCCGGCGCGTCTCGGATCGACGCCCTGCGGCACTTGTGGACGGGCGCCGGCCTCTATGCGGTCGAGACACGGGAGATTGCGGTACAACGAACCTTCGCCGATTTCGACGACTTCTGGACGACCAGCACGATGGGATCGCGCGTTGGCCCGATAATCGCCGCGATGGCTACTCGCGATGTCGACCTGCTCAAAACGCGGATGCGCGCGCACCTGCCGTCGGATGCCGCAGGGCGTATCACCTACGGCGCACGCGCCAACGCGGTAAAGGGTCGTGTGCCAAAGTAATTGCGCAAGCTGAAATGTTGCGCGTGGTTGCGGAAATTTCGGCTTAATTTCACCGTCGTCCCTTACCCAATCCCCTATCGGGGGAGAGGCTCGTCAATATGTATTTAAGTGCTATGAACCAATCCTAATCCCAACCACTTTGCGATGTGGCGTTTAGTGCGAGGAAAAACCAAAATGCTTTGATCGCTTGGCGATCGCATCGTCGAAGGATAAATTTACTTTCCTTCCGCTCGGGCGACCCGACAGAGTAGTGCTCGCAGCTGGTACGTTCCCATGGCCGGATCATAAGGCGGCTGGTTGTCAGTCAGGAGATTAACATTGGATTTCCACACGCCGTATTCCGGCGCAGGTTCTTCCGGAAACCACCAGCCGTGCTCAGCAGCAACCACCCGCGGGTCGACTCCGGTGGTCAGGCGCGCGCGTTGCCGGATACGACCGCGCTTAGTCTCTATCCACATCCAGTCGCCCTTCGCGATGCCATAGCGTGCCGCCGTCTCCGGATGGATTTCGGCTGTCGGATAGCGATGGGCCTTGCGCAGTTTCTCGATCTGTCGGTGCTCCGAGTTAAAGTAGTATGGAATACGAGCGCCCGTCGTTAGCACTAACGGATAATCCTCGGAAATTTCGGGGCGGCTGATGGGGCTTTCCGGCGGCTCTTCATAAAAGGGCAGCGGTGCGTACCCCATCTCCTCAAAACGTGTCGAATAGAGCTCGATCTTGCCGGTCGGCGTCTTGAACCCGCCGTCCTCATATTTGCGATATTTGAAGGGGACAATGACGGAGCCCTTCTCTTTCAACTGTGCAAAGGTCATATTTAGGCCACCGCGCGCGAGCTGCGAATTCAGCACCTCCTCAACGGACTCGGTGCCGACGGGCAGTTTCATCCGTCGCGCCAACTCGACGAAGATTTCTTCATCCGACTTGCAATCACCGATGCGCACAGCACGCTGATTTGCGAGAACGACGTTGGCCGCGACGGTCGGCAGGCCGGCGATTTGATCGATCTCAGGCCATGACGCCGCCGGTAATACAATGTCGGCGAGCTCAGCCGTAGGAGTCAGGAACAGGTCTGCACACACCATGAAGTCAAGTTTCATCAGCGACTCGTAGACCTGTGATGCGTTGGCATAAGTCGTAAGCGTGTTGTTCCCAAACACGAGGAATGCCTTGACCGGATAGGGCTTGCCCTCGCGCATGGCCTGCAGCAGGGTTGGAATATGGGCAGCTGGCAGATCCGCACCTTCGCCACCGAGTAGCTTAAAGCGGCCAGCGCCGAGTCGCTTGGCGTTTGCTTCCGGTGTGAGATTTTCGATCAGACTTGGGAATCGGCCGATGCCGTGCATGCCGAACACCCAGCCGCCAGGTACATCGACGTTGCCGGTTAGCGCCGGCAGCATGGAGATTGCGCGAATGGTCTGGATGCATTTAGGCGTGTGCTCGATCGCACAGCCCCAATCCAACATGGCCGGCTTGGTGCGCGCGAACAGGCGTGCCGCCGCGCGAATTTTCTCGGCGGCAACCCACGTGATCGGCGCCGCCCATTCCGGCGTGAAATTGCGCACGTGTTCACGCAGCGCATCAAAGCCGTGGGTCCAACGCTCGACGAACGGCGCGTCGTAAAGTTGCTCGCCGATAATGACGTTGAGAAAGGCGAGCGCCAGTGCATCATCTGTTCCCGGACGCAGCTGCAGCCACACCTCGGCCCGACTCGCGAGCTCCGTCTCGCGCGGATCGACGACGATAATTTTAGGGTTTGTATCGAGCGCCTCACGGACGTTGAAGCGGGTTTCACCGTCGGGGCCGGAATTGAGCGGGTTGTGGCCCCAGAACAGCATACAGGCGGGCGGCGTTCCGCCGGTGAAATCGGAGACGGGAAAATCGCCAAAGGTGAGAATGCAGGTGTTGACCCGCGGATGAAAGCATTGAGCAAAGCCTGGCTCGCACCAGTTCGGCGTGCCGAGCGCATGACCAAACCGCGATACCCAGCGGATGTGATGGCGGCCGGTGCCGGTGCCGAGCGCAATGGCTTCGGGCCCGAATTCCTTGCGGATCGCGAGTAAGCGTTCGGTAATCTCGTCGAGCGCTTCGTCCCAGGAGATGCGCCTCCACTGGCCCGAAGCACGCGGACCGACGCGACGCCGCGGATATTGCAGGCGATCCGGATGATTGACGAGGTCGACGGTGACCGTTCCGATTGGACACAGCCGGCCGTGGTTGAGCGGCGATTGAGGATCGCCCTCGATTTTAACGAGAACGCCGTCGCGCACGTGCAACAGCGTGCCGCATCCGCCGTGGCAAGAACGGCAAACACTCTTGTAGATGACTGTGGCCTGGCCGACGCCGGATTCTTTCGCCTGGTTTTGCTGAAGCGCCATAGGTCGTGCCTCACCGCAAAGGCGCTGGACGGGCGCCGCGTTCGCGAGAGTTTACCCGGTATCTGATCTCTCAGTTGTGCAGAATCGGCAATTTGTGATCGCTTTATACTATCACGTAGACACGCAATGAGCATGATCTTCTACCAAAAATCATCCTATCCCATGGGCGCGAGCTCTGGCGGCGGCCGTGCGCGCCGCCACCCGGTCGAGCACAGAGATCATGTCCTCGACCTCGGCGCGATCGAACCCTCGCGTGATAAACACGATCTTGCTCCGGCGGTCGGCGTCCGGCCAGTGATCGAGCCACGACAGGTTGTGCAAGAGATGTTGAGCACCCTGGATAATTGCCGGCCGATCCGGATCTTCCGCGACGTGGACGATGCCTTTCACCCGCAGCAGATTAGGACCAAGGTTTTGCTGTAGGGCGTCGAGGAGCAACCGCAGCGCCTCGCGTGGGATCGGCGTTTCACGCACAAAACAGAACGATGCGATGTCACGGTCGTGCAGGCCCTGGTGATGGTCGTGATCGCCGTGGCCGTGACGCGCGCGGTCGGGGCTATCTCCATCATGCTGCTCGTACGCGGCGGCATTGAGCCACGCGCGCACGTCGCCCTTAGGCTCGGCCGGATCGATATCGAAGGTGCGTAACAGAGCGCCGATTTCGAACGCCGGGCCGTCGATACATGATATTTCTGCCGCGGGGTTGAGGCGGCGCAGGCGCGCGGTCAGCGTCGCCTCGACCTCCTTCGCCTCTGCGGCGTCGATGCAGTCGAGCTTGGTGATCAGAATGTGATCGGCGAGCGCAACTTGATGCACCGACTCGATGTGCTTGTCGAGCGTGTCAGGACCGTTCACCGCGTCGACGGTCGCAACCACCGTGCTGATACGATAGAGCCCGGCGAGCGTCGGGTCGGACAGGAAGGCCTGGTAGAGCGGTGATGGATCGGCAAGCCCCGATGTTTCAATCACCACGTGATCGAAACGGGGAATCTCGCCATCCTCGCGCGCGTGATAGAGGTTGTTCAGCGTCGTCACGAGATCGCCGAAAACAGTGCAGCATAAGCAACCGTTCTCCAGCACCATGACGGTATCGTCGCTCTGCGCCGCGAGCACATGGTCGAGGCTCATTTCCCCGAACTCGTTGATGATCACCGCGGTATTCGTCATCGACGGATCGCGTAGCGCGCGATTGAGCAACGTCGTCTTGCCGCTACCCAGGAAGCCGGTCAGAATGGTGACGGGTGTCTGAGGCAAGGCTTCAACCTGCTATCCGTGAAATGTACGGCATATATATGCCGTTGCCCTGAGGCGCGAGACTAGGCGCCGGTAAGTTTATACGGCCGACTCAACCTTGGCCACGTTGCGGACACGTCGGTTGTTGCCGACGTGCGCAGCCAAAATCCAATGTCGGATAGACCAGACATCGGCGCCGGCTGTGCGATCACGTGCTTCTGGTTTCGGCGCTCCACAGATTGTAACTTACAATGACGATCACTTTCAAAAGACCTCACAGCCCGGCAGCCCACACGAGATTAGGCGGTCGGACGGGAAGTTGGTGATGATCTGGCAGCTGTCCTTGGTTACAACGACTTCTTCCTCGATGCGCGCCGCCCCGGAGCCGTCCTCGGCGCCCTTCCAAGTCTCTAGCGCGAACACCATGCCCTCCTTGAGGGGCGTGTTTTGGCCGGTGTAACGCTTGGAGATGATAGGCCGCTCCCACAGCGATAGGCCGACCCCATGCCCGTATTGCAGCAGGAACGCTTCGGCCTCGTCGCGATAGCCGAACTCCTGTGCGTCGGGCCACACCTGTGCCACTTGATCAGGGGTGATGCCGGGCCGGATCATGTCAATAGAGGCGCTGATCCATTTTGACGCCGTCTCGTAGGCATCAATCTGATACTTGTTTGGCTCGCCGCAGATGAAGGTACGATAGTAGCAGGTGCGGTATCCGTTGAACGAGTGCATAATGTCGAGGAACACCATGTCACCTGGCTGGATCAGGCGGTCCGAAAAGGTGTGTGAATGCGGCCGACCGCGCGGGCCTGAGACAGAATTCACGCACTCAACGCGTTCTGAGCCCATTCGAAACAGCCGATCGTGCGCGATAGCCACCAGCTCGTTCTCGCGCGTCCCCGGCCTGATCGCCCTGGCGATGTCGACGTAGGTCGCGTCGACCATAGCGCAAGCCATCTTCAGGAGTTCGATCTCGTCGGCGGTCTTGACCTCGCGCGCATCGAGCATCGCCTGCTGGCCATCGACGACTTCGATGCCCTCCTTCTCGAGCGCGCGCAGCATCGGTAGTTCCATAAGGTCGATGCCGATAGGCTCCTTCTCGATGCCGAAATGAACCAGCGCCTTTTTTATCTGCTTGGCAAAATCGCCCTGCACGTTCATCTGGGGCGGTAAGCCGCCCTGCATGGTCGAGATCGGGGCTGCGACGTTGTCGGCGATCCAAGGCGATGACAGGCGCTTGGCCGGCGGCGCCGGGTCCCACAAGAACGGCGGGCCCTGAACCGGGCACAGCGCATAGCGCATGAATTTGTCGCGCGCCCATTCGCCAATATGCGTGCCGGTGATGTAGCGGATATTGTCGAAGTTGAAGGCAATGACGCCGCCGAGGCCGGCGTGACGGATTGCTTCCTGCGCGCGCGCGAGGCGTTGCTTGTGGAGGCGATTGTAATCTATCCCCTGCTCCCAATCCTTGGCCATCGTGCCCCATGACGCGGTCGCCTGCCGACGGTTGTATTTCATTCGTCAACCTCCCAATTTCGTATTCCGCCGAAGAGGCGGATGGTTGATGGTCTACCAGGAGTGGGTTCGTATTGGATAGCTGCCGTAAGACTTTGAATAATGGCGATTGTGGAATTAAGTCGGACTCGTGCACAATAAGCCATCCCCCAGGGGTCGGGGACTAGCCTGACAACTTACTCGATCTGCGATCGCTCAGTTATGCAGAATGCGAATTCTGTGATAGTTTTTTGCCATCACCCGTCGTCATGGTGGCCGGATGAAGCTCAGCCAACTCCGGAATTTTATCGCGGTGGTCGAAGCTGGCACCTTCCGTCAAGCCGCCAAAAATCTAAATCTATCACAATCCTCGGTCAGCAAGAGCATTCAGCAATTGGAGAATGAGCTCGGCGCCGAAATCCTGCATCGCAACGCGCACGGGATCACACCGACTGCGCCTGGCAAGGCCCTGCTGAGCCGCGCCAAGCTCATCGAAGCCGAGCTGCGCCATGCGCGCAACGATGTGCAAACAGCGCAGGGCGCTCAGGTCGGCGAAATCCGAGTAAGCGCCTCTCCGACCGTCGCCATGGGGTTGCTGCCCCAAGCGATCGTCGCTTTCCAGCGCACGCGTCCGCGGGTGAGCTTTCACATTTCGGAAGACGTCTATCCGGACATGCTGCCGGCGATCCGCACCGGCGATCTCGATTTCGCCATCTGCCTCGTGCCCACCCGGCCGCGCGATGAGGCTCTGAGCTATATAAGCCTAGTCGAGGATCACCTGGTGCCGGCGGTTCGCGCCAACCATCCCATGATTGGCGCGCGCAACCTTCAGCTGGCGGACCTGCTCGATCTCGATTGGATCATCTACCGCCGCAGCCATACCGGCCTCGACGTTTTCGAGCAGACCTTCGTCTCCAACCATTTGGCTCTGCCGAAAAGCACCATCCAATGTACTTCGTTCGCTTGCGCGCTCGCACTCGTCGAGAACGGCGACTACATCACGCTCGTACCCTCGCAGATCTTTTTTGGCGGTCGCACGCCACCCACGATTGCGCTATTGCCACTCAACTCGCCGATGCAATCTTGGGAGGTCGCCATCATCTCGCGCGCCAAGCATGAATTATCCGCGGTCTGCCTCGCATTTCTCGGCGAAATCGAGCGTATGGTGGCCGGCATCCCTCCCGCCAAAGGCAAAAGTCGGCGCGCCGGGCAATCGCGGCGATGACGAACTTTCGCCGGGCGATCGCAAATATCGATCGATCTTCCGGCAATCTGCATCAGTTTATGATCATGCCCCGTGTACAATTGCGGAGCGGAGGCGATGCGGTGAAGACAATACGGTGAAGCGCACAGCGAGGTGCGCCTGTTGTGCGCACATCGATTGCGGCGAGGGGTAGGCATGATGATTTCCCGGCTAAAATTCTCCATCATCCTTTTTGTTTTGCCATTCGTGCTCAAATTCACGGCGCGCAGGCACTCGACCTTTGCCGCCCGGCTCAAAGAGCGCAACTTGATTGCGCAGATCAAGGCCCGCGACGAGGGGATCGCACGCTGGATTTCGTTTCGCGACGGCCAGGTCCGTTCCGGTCGGGGCCTGCACGCGAAGCCGGACGTCACGCTTTCGTTCAAGAACGCCGCGATCGGCGCCTCGCTGCTGACTCCGCCGATCAATTGGCTCAATCAGATCAATGCGCAGAAGGATTTTACGATCGCGATCGACGGGACGGAGGATCTAACCAACTGGTTTGCGCAAACTCTGATGATGATGCAGACCGCTGGCTGGAAATTCGGCATCCGCCTAGCCGATGGGACCATGCGCTATTGCAACATGGCGAACGGCGGCCCGCTCTTCGTCTACGTCAAGGACGGCAAGATCATCCGCACGACGCCGATCAACTTCGACGAAACCGATCCACAGCCGTGGACGATTTGTGCGCGCGGAATGAATTTGACGCCGCCGCGCAAGACGTCGCTCGCCCCGCACGGTCAGAACAGCCGGTCGATCATTTATTCGCCCGACCGCTTGCTTTACCCGATGAAGCGCGTCGACTTCGATCCAAAGGGTGAGCGCAACGCGGAGAACCGCGGCAAGTCAGGCTACGTGCGGATTAGCTGGGACGAGGCGCTCGACATCGTTGCCAGCGAGATCAAGCGCGTGAGGCACGATCATGGCATAGGCGCTATGACCGTCTCACACGGCTCGCATCATACCTGGGGCCATATCGGCTATTACCTCAGCGCGTTATACCGCTTCAGCAATGCCGTCGGCCACACACCCGTCCACCACAATCCGGACAGCTGGGAAGGCTGGTACTGGGGCGCCGCGCACCACTGGGGCTACACGTTGCGCGTCGGCCAGTGCGAAACTTACGGCACCGTCGAGGATCTGCTTCAGAATTGCGAGATGGTCGTGTTTTGGGCCGCTGATCCCGAAACTACCAGCGGCTCCTATGGCGCTCAGGAAGGCACGGTGCGCCGGCAATGGCTGAAGAAGCTAGGCATCAAGGTCGTGCACATCGATCCCTACTACAACTCGTCCGCTCAATTTTTGCCTGGCAAATGGATTTGCCCCAAGCCGACGACCTCGCCGGCACTCGCGCTGGCGATCGCTTACGTCTGGATCAAGGAAGGACTCTACGACAAGGACTACGTAGCCACGCATACGGTCGGCTTCGACAGCTGGAAGGCCTACGTCATCGGCGAAAGCGACGGCGTGCCAAAGTCGCCCGAATGGCAGGCGAAGGCGACCGGCGTTCAAGCCAAAGACGTGCGCGCGTTGGCACGCGAATGGGCGGCCAAACGCACCTATCTCGGCTGCGGTGGCTGGGGCAATGGCCATGGCGGCGCCTGCCGCAATCAGACCGGCATCCAGTGGGCGCGGACCATGGTGTGCCTGATCGCGATGCAGGGACTAGGCAAGCCCGGCATCAACATGGGCAATTTGCAATGGGGCGCTCCGGTCGATCTCAACTTCTATTTCCCGGGCTATGCGGACGGAGGCATGTCCGGCGATATCGAGAAGACAGCGATGGCCGTCGAACTGTTTCAGCGCATGCCGCAATTGCCGACGATGAACACGCCGCAGCAGAGGATTCCGCGACTCTTCCTGCCCGAGGCGATTCTTGAAGGAAAAGCCGAGGGCGGTTACCCGTGGAACGGCAAATCGATCGAGTCGCAGTTCGCCAAGTTCAGCTATCCGGCGGCGGGTCACGCGCCAGTGCGGATGATGTTCAAGTACGGCGGTTCGCTGATCCCGACCATGAATAACACTAACCGCCACGTGAAGATGTTCCAGTCTCCGAACCTCGAGTTAATCGTCAGCCAGGCGATCTGGTTCGAGGGTGACACAAAATTTGCCGACGTCATTCTACCTGCCTGCACCAATTTCGAGCGGGTGGACATCAGCGAGTGGGCAGCACTCGGCGGTTACGGCCATCACGGTCAGCAGCAGCTCAACCATCGCGTCATCATCTTCCAAGCGCCGGCCATTGAGCCGCTCGGAGAGTCTAAATCCGACTTCTGGATCTTCAACGAGATCTGCAAGCGGCTAGGGCTCGCCAACTATTTCTCCGAAGGCGTGAACGAGATCGATTGGGTCAAGCGCTTGTTCGATGCGTCTGACATGCCCAAGGTGATGTCGTGGAAGAAGTTTATTCGTCGCGGCTACTTCGTGGTACCGTCGGAAAAAGAGCATCTGCGTGCGCCGGTCTCCTTCCGCTGGTTCTGGGAAGGCCGCAAGAAGGACGTTCCGGAGCCGCATCCGCTGCCGTCCGACTACTCGGTGGAGTTCCTCAAGGGCCTGCAGACCCAATCGGGCAAGCTCGAGTTCGAGTGCAATAGCCTCAAGCGTTTGAACGATCCTGAGCGGCCGCCGGTCGTCGAATACGTGCCGTCGTGGGAGGGCCCGCAGTCGGGCGAGCTGTTCCGAAAATATCCGCTGCAGCTGCTCACGCCGCACAGCAAGTACAGCTTCCACACCCAGGGCGACGGCAAGGACAGCTTCCTGCTCAACATCCCCGACCACCGGGTGAAGGTGAAGGATTGGTACTACTGGATCGTGCGCATGAATCCGCACGATGCCGCGGCGCGCCGCATCAAGCAGCACGATCTGGTCAAAGTTTACAATGACCGTGGTGCGGTGATCTGCGCGGCGGGGCTCACCCAGCGGCTGCAGCGCGGCGTCGCCCACAGCTACGAATCCGCGGCATTGTACGAACCCATGGGCGAGCCTGGCCGGTCGGTGGACCGCGGTGGTGTGGTTAATCTGTTGATGCCACATCGCTCGCAGACCAAGTCGACGCACGCGCTCGCCGGCTCGCAGGGCCTAGTCGAAATCGAACTGTGGGACGGCAAGACCGAATACATCTCGGAGGCTTTCGCCCAGACGGAGAAAGACTCGCAGGTTCAACGCACCCGTGAGGCGGCGCTGGCTCCGGCGAAGTAATGTTTGACGTAAAACCCTGTCTTATAGCGCCATAAAGGGTGCGTAACGGCCGCAACTTGAGGAGGATATTCAATGGCTTATGTATTCAAGGAGAGCGAACTGCCCTCATTGGTCGACGCTAAAGGGGCGCGCGAGCGCATCTTCTTCGTCAATCAGGAGCTCGCCAAAATCGACGACATGCTGGCCGGCGTCATGCACTACAAGAAGGATGCGGCGTCGCCCCTGCACCTGCACAAAAACTGCGAGCATTTCTACTTTATTATCAATGGCAAGGCGACGGTGGAGTCGGATGACGGAATCCGGCCGGTCGGGCCCGGTGACATGATCTTCATTCCGGCCGAGGAGAAGCACCGCCTGCGTGCGACCGAGCCGCTGTTCTATTTCGAATGGCAGGCGCCCAACCGCTTCAAGACCACGATCCTTGAAGGCACGGAAGCCGATTTGCGTTGGGACCGTAAGGACGGTCGCGTCTGGATTCAGACCTAACAATATTCTGACGGCGGAGGAGGACGATTATGTCGCTCACATTCATCGACACCAACAAGCTACCCAAGAAGGCATCCGCGGGCCAGGGCGAGGTCACCGAGGTGTTGAACGAGGCCTTGTGCAAGGCGAAGAACGTGCATGGATCGCTGCGCTGGCTCAAATCGGCTGAGACGTTCAAACCGGATGCGACCAGTAAGCACCAGCTCATTTATATAATGGAAGGCAAGGGCAACATCCGGCTGAGCGATCGGGATTACGAGGTCGAAAAGGGTGCGGGCATCTATCTCGGCCCTGCCGAAACCGCGACCATCCAGGCGGCGAACGGGGCGTCGCTGAAGCTTTTCCATCTCGTCGTGCCGCAGATTCCAAAGTGAAGAATGGCCAGCGGGAGACGTGTTTACGCCTTAGGCTGACAGATGCGGAAGATGCGAGATAAGCGATGAAAAAATGGAACATGATCATCAACATCGCCGAGTGCACGAACTGCAATCTGTGCACGCTCGCGATCATGGATGAGTACGTCGGCAATGACTGGCCGGGCTATTCAGCGCCGATGCCGCGGCATGGCCACAAATGGATCAATATTTTACAAAAAGAGCGGGGGCAGGCCCCGATGATCGATATCGCCTACGTGCCGACTATGTGCAACCACTGTGACGAGGCGCCCTGCGTTGCGAAGGGCGGGGGCGCGGTGAAAAAACGCGACGACGGCATCGTGCTGATCGATACGGTAAAGGCGAAGGGGCGCCAGGACCTCATCGAGGTCTGCCCATATGGTCACATCTGGTGGAACGACGAACTGAATATTCCGCAGACATGGACATTCGACGCCCATCTGCTCGATCAGGGCTGGAGTCAGACTCGCGGGCAGCTCTCCTGTCCAACCGGCGCAATGCGGGCGATCAAGATCGAGGATGCAGATATGGCGCGCCTCGCGCGCGAGGATAACCTTGAGGTGATGAAACCCGAGCGCGGCACCAAACCTCGGGTCTATTACAAGAACCTGTGGCGTTATTCCAAATGCTTCATCGGCGGCACCATCTCGGCGGAAGCAAACGGCGAACTCGATTGCGTCGCCGGCGCAACAGTGCGGCTACTGAAAGCTGGCGCCGCAATCGCCGAGACGACCAGCGATAGTTTTGGCGATTTTAAGTTTGATCGGTTGGATGATGGTTCGGGGCACTATGCCGTTGAAATATCAGCGGCAGGTCATGGCAAAAAGGTGGTCGCGGTCAATCTCGGCACGAGTACCAATCTCGGCGAGATACGAATATAGCGACCTGGCGGGAGACTCATGCTCACAGATTCTGCGAACAGCGCCCCAACCATGATGCATCAAGCCAGGGGCGCAGAAATGGTCCACGATCTCGCGCCAGTACTCGCTGCAATTCGGTACGACCGAGATTTTGACATTAATGGCACTCTTCGCCAGGTGGTCAAACGCCTGCAGGAGACAGGCGTCATCATCGGCGGCGTTCTTCAGGAGGCCGGGTTTTGCGCAGACGAATGCTGCGCTCAGCTCAATATCGTCGACGTCCGGACCGGCAGAGCTGAACGCATCACACAAGATCGCGGCCGCGAATCTCGCGGTTGCAAGCTCGACCCGCGCGGTCTAGCGGCGATTTCTTATTGTGTTGCCGACGCTATCGCCGCCAGCGTGGACTTTATCATTATCAATAGGTTCGGCAGAGCCGAGTCCGAAGGAGATGGCTTGCTGTCTTGCATCGAAGATGCAGTCTCGGCCGGAATACCGTAAGCGGTCTTCAGATCACACGGCTCTGACGGCTTGATTTTTTTTGCGGAGGCTTCTCGCGATTTGCTGCGTTACGCCGCGAGCCTATTGGTGGAGCGCTCGGCCACCCAGGTCCAGGGC
>Ga0181532_10000502_pt1 | contig 40363 bp, 36 predicted proteins | sample PEATcosm2014_Bin_33_FD_119768 | JGI IMG/M metagenome (GOLD analysis project Ga0181532, IMG submission 119768) | Peatland microbial communities from MTU Mesocosm Facility, Houghton, MI, USA - PEATcosm2014_Bin11_30_metaG | ecosystem: Environmental > Terrestrial > Soil > Wetlands > Peat | place...
AACGCGCACGCTACCACCTCAAAACCGCCACTTCTAACCCGAGCAATCTGCCAACCAGAACACTGAAGAGGGTCGCAGGATACAAATAATGCCTGTATCTGCTCGTTTTTCCGCAGCCTGCTAAGGGTAGAGTACGATGGACACCTTCGTCCTCTCGAAAAGCAAACACGCTCATAACGGTCAGGCACCGCGGATCTCAACACCGCGCCCTCGGTTCTTCATCGTGCGGATGGTCCCCAGACCCAGCAAGAGGTCGTCGCTGGTGACGATCGTCAAATCCATGACCTGAGCCGTCGCAGCGAGAAACCGGTCAGCCGGGTCGCGGTGCGGCAATGGAACTTGCTGCGCGGCCAACACGATCTCGGGGGTGAAAGGCGCCTCCCGCAGAGGGGCCGTGGCTTGCGCTAGCCACTCAGCCAGACTGACGGGGAGGCGAATCCTGCCCTTGGCGTTGAGCAGCAGCGCTTCCCAGGTCGAGACAGGCGAAAGCCACAACTCGTTGGCCGGGTTCCTCAGCTCTGCTCGGACGCGGGGATTGAGCCGGGACGGTGCCTGCAAGGCCAAAGCCAGACATGGGTGTCGAGAAGAAGTTTCACTCGTGCAGCGCCTTAATGTCCGTATCGTCGACCACCGGAGCCACAATGTCGCCCAAGATCTGCATGGTGTCCTTCATGGAGCCGATCCAGTCGCCGTGACCAGCATCGGGCGAAGCCGGTACGACCTCGGCGACGGGCTTACCGAAACGGGTGATGCGAAGCGACTTCTTGGTTTGCCGCACCCGTTCCAACAGGGCGAGACACTTGGCCTTAAATTCCGAAATGGCGACTTCTTCCATGATTGTTCTTATTGACTATTAAATTATATCGTGGTCAAAAGTACTGGTCATAGACGAACAAACGGTCGGGAGAGAAGGTGATGTTCAAACTTGGAGGCAGAGTTGTTCCGTCCGAAGCTCGACATCTGGCCAGCGGCCCAACGCTTGATGTGGGAGGATCTCAACCGAATTCCGAGGTCTTTCGTCCTCTATGGCGGCACCGCCATGGCTCTCCGTTTGGGACATCGCCAGTCGGTCGATTTCGGCTTCTTTTCCAATGATCGTTTTGAGCCCAGTGATCTGCTCGAAAGTCTAGATTCTCTGCCACAGTCGCGCGTGGACCAGGGTGGTGACAACATACACTGTGGGTGGTCATCGACAGAAGCGAGCCGGTGAGGTTCTCGTTCTTCGGCGACGTTGGGATGAATCGCGTCCAAGACCCGGATCTGGCCCCGGAGAACGCATATCGCTTTGCGCGACTTCCCTTTCGAGATACACGCCGCAACCCGTCAATGAGTCAGTCACAATTTCTACTCCGACTGATCACGCTCGCAGCAAAAATCTCACGGTGCTCTTTCGGAATTATTCCTTCCCGATTGTAGCTGTAGCCTACTTTCCGTATCGCTTAGCCGCCTTGCCAATCGATGGACCGGCCTTGGCAAGATCTTGCGGGTTCATAATCGGTCGGAACGAGACTCTTGCGTTGAACGCGAGAAACCATGGCTCGGCGACCGCTGGAATCTCCGATGTGTCCTTCATATCAAACACGACGGAGCCCGACCTTTGGCCGCTGTCGTCCGCGAAGAAATAGGCCGCTTCCGGCTTGAGATCGGCTAGAATTTGCTCGATAGTGGACCCTAGGGTTCCCGCCTTGGCTGCGGCATTTCCGGCCTCTACAGGAATCGACACTCTCATCAACATTCGCATACGGTTTTCCTCCTTCTAAGGAAAAGGCAACGAACAATTGTACCCGACCGGATGTGAGGTGCCGGGCAGTTAAGGGCAAACTCTGACTGCAATGCCGCGGAACTAGGCTGACCCTCGTGTTCATCGTTAACTACGGCATTTTCGGCCAAGGGGAAAATTACGAAACGAAGCCAATAAGTCGTTTGTTATCAGAAAGAGGAAAACGAAGCATACCGAGGAAGGGACCTGGTCCGGCTGCGCCATGGGACATTGCAGCCCGACAGGCCGTCTACGGCTTCCCTGCAGGCTGGAATGCTCAGGAGCATCCTTCGGCGTATTGCCCGTTCATCGCCACGAGCTGTTCATGGGTTCCAGACTCCACAACGCGGCCTCCCGACATCACGTGAATCTGATCCGCCAAGCGGGCAGTTGTAAAACGGTGCGTGATCATGATGACGGTGCGCCCGCCTGCGAGGCGGCGGAAGCGACCCAGCCAATCAGCTTCTGCCCATGGATCCATCGCGCTGGTCGGTTCGTCGAGAATCAGTATGGGGGCTCGCCGCAGGAAAGCTCGTGCCAAGGCGATGCGCTGCCATTCCCCCACGCTCAACTCGGCGCCATCGGCGAACCAGCGTCCGAGCAGTTGATCGTAGCCGGCGGGAAGTTGGTCGATGATCTCGTCGGCGCCAGCGTCCACAGCGGCTTTGGCTATAGCGTCGGAGTTAGCGATTTTGAGATCTCCCAGCGCGATGTTCTCTCTCGCACTGGCATTGTAGTGCACGGGCTGTTGAAACAGGACGGTGATGGAGCGCCGGACGTCGTCGAGAGCGAACTGTCGCAAGTCCACCCCGTCGAGTTCAATTGCGCCGGCATCGGGATCGTAGAAGCGGCACAGCAGCTTCAACAAGGTGCTCTTGCCGGCGCCGTTGGGTCCGACAATCGCAGCGATCGAACCGGCGGGGACTGTGAGATCGAAGCCATCGAGAGCAGATCGCTGTGTTCCGGGATAACGGAACGAGACGCTTTGAAAGTGGATCTCGATTGCTTTCTGGCGAGAAATGGGGCAAGGAGAGGCTGGATCGGCAACTTCAGGGCGAAGCGCCAGGAACTCAAACAGGCCGCCGAGAAAGAGGCTGCTGGCATAGATCTGGCCAACGTTGGTGAGAAGCGCATTCATCAGGCCGAGGCCCTGCTGAAAGGCCTGGTAGAACATTGCCAAGTCACCCGGCGACACTAGTCCCCGGACCGCCTTCCACCCCATCCACGCAATGGCGGCGCCGCTCGAGGCGAGCGCGAATACTGCTGCGCGGAATTCCGCCATGGACTGTTGCCTGGTCAACGCGAGACGTTCGCCCCGCAGCATGCGGCGCAGCGAACGATAGGCAGTCTCGAAGTGGCCACCAAGCGCGAAGAGCCGTAGTTCTGCAGCCGTGTCACGTGCTGTGAGTAACCAATCGTAGTACCAAGTCTTGCGCTCATCAGCGGTGGTGAGAAGATGCCACTGATGTTGACGCACCGCAGAGTTCAGGACGACATACAACGCCGGCATGGTGCCGACCAATAGCACAACGATCGGCCAGTATCCAAAGCGCAGGATCACGCCGGCCATAGCGACCAGTGTGATTGCGTTTTGCAGCAAGCTTCCTACGCTTTCGATCAAGATTGCGGGACGGTACGAAGCTTCTTCGCGCGCACGATGCAAATGATTGTAGAAATCTGGCGAGTCGTAAAAGGCCAGATCAGCGGCCAACGATTGGCGATGAACCAGGGCTGTGATGTGGTCTTGGACCAATCCTGACTGCGCCGTTCTGACCCAGTTGCTGACGCTCTTCAGCAGTTCCGTGAGCAAAAGGACGACCGCGATGAGGCCGGCGGAGACCATCGCGGGGCGAAGCGCGCGAAGATCACCGTTCGCGCGGAAAGCCACTACTAATTCGTTAACCAGGTTCCGAACGAGATAGACGGTGGCAACTGGAAGAAGACCCTGCGCGAGCAGGAGCACGGCCCATGCAGTGGTCCACCCCGGCGCAGCATCCCAGACGAGCCTGAGCGCTCGCGGCAATTGCGCGAACTGAGCGGCAGCCTTGCGCAGCTTTACATTCAGGATTCGAGTGCTGTCGGCCAAGATAATCGATTATTACCCCGAGTCCATGGAGGCGCAAAGCAAATCAGCCAGACACCTATGTCCGGCAAGTGCAGTGGAAGTGCCTCGATTTATGCTGACTGGAACGCGGCGATCTGCACCAGACCACGTGGCCTGGAGGATGCCTTCTTGAGAATCATGTTGGCAGACGGAATTCCCGTTCTGGCGAACGACTTTTCACAGTCCTGCGTAGACGGACCGCGCATGTTTCCTTCGAGGTAGGCAAGGCCGGGGCATCGCGTGCAAGTACCGACGTGATTGCATCCCGAGCAAACTGGCAGATCGCGGGCTGTAATGGTGCGCACTTCATTGAGCTGGTCTGAGTGCCGCCAGATATCCATGAATTTCTGCTGGCGCACGTTCCCGCTGGGCAAAGGAAACTGCACGCAGGGATACACATCACCGTACGGCGAGACATAGCAGGCGGTGTGGCCTGCGCTGCATGGGAGTTCCTCCAGAACATCATCATTCACCGCGGGCGGCGGAGCGCAGAACTCGGTAACATCGCCGACCATGTCCTCAGTGCGGAACACCTCTTTCAGTTGAGAAACGCCCAAACCCAATTGCAGAACAGCCCTGTCGCCGTCCATCATGGGCGTAACCGTCGGATCAATGGTGTACTCCGCGCCTAACTCCTTCGCCAGCGCCTTGACTCCGGCATGATCGCTCAAGTTCTGCATCATTAGGACATTGGCAATAATGACCTTGACCCCGTGCGAACGTAGCAGCCGGATACCGCCGACCGACCGTTTCAGAGATCCGGGAAGTTTGGTAATTGCGTCGTGCACCTCCGGCCGGTGGGAGTAAAGGCTGACCTGGATCTCCTGCACGTTCAAATCGCGAATGCGTTGCGCCTCTTTCTCGCGGACCATGAAGGCGGTGGTCTTGATTTTTACGCAGAACATCAGGGAGCGGGCATATTCGACGATCTCGAAGAAATCCCTGCGCATGAAGACTTCGCCGCCGCTCAGCGTAAGGAAGAAAACGCCGGCCTCAGCTAACTGATCAAGCAGATTGCAGATCTCGGCGATGGTCATCTCGCCATGATCTTCGTGGTCGAGATAGCAATGCACGCAGCGCTCGTTGCAGCGGTAGGTGACGTCTAGTTGCACGCTAAGAGGCACGCCTCTGTCCAGAGCGCGTTGTCCGAGCTCCTGCATCAGGCTCACGTCGTTCCTCCCGCCGATTGCGTCGGGCTGATCGGCTGATCGGAAACTCGCAGGATCCCATGGCCAGCTAAATCGCTGACGAAACTCTCCGCATCTCTTATGGCCTCTGCCGGCTCGACTTCAAACTCTGGGCAAATCTTCTGTTCCACGATTTCCACGAGCGGCGTCTGTCCATCTGCGCTTTGCCAGATGATGGTGCCGACGGGGTTTAGAGTGAACAGCGTCGAGTCCTTGGCGGACATGATCATCATCTCGCCGTCCAGCACGCGCGCGGCAATCGAAGTCGCTCGGGCGATGTAAAGCGGGCTCATACGATCAACTCCCACACCAGGGCATCGGGAACAAATGTCAAGCGATAGACCGGCACCTGCCGCACCAGATTGCAAGCCGATTCGAAGACCATACTGACGAGCTCCGGATCGTGCGCAAAGAACAGGACGTTCTCCAGTAGCGAGCGAGCAGCATCGCCGGTGCTGATCGGCTCGATGGCGTTCTTCGGTCCTTGATGCAGAAGATACAGCGCTGCCAGCGGGGCCTGATCATTCTCACCCACCTTCGCAAGTTCTCCCGCGAAAGGCGTGCCGTAAGCGATGTATCCATGACCGTTGCGGCGCAGGTATGAAATCTCGTCGGTCAGCAGTGTGACGTCAGCAGGCGCCAAGCGGGAAATGGTCGTCTTTCCTGCACCGGAGACGCCGGCAAACAAAAATGCCCGGCCATTGCGAACCGCGCTGGCGGCATGCACCAGCAGGCCACCTTCGCGTGCCAGAACCAAGCTGTGAATGACGCGCAGCGCCGTGTCAATGGCATACGGATTGGCGGATTGCACCACTCGGCCACGACGTGACACCGGCTCCCATTCCGCGCGCAGGTCGCCACGCTCGATGAGCCAGCGGCCCGACTCAAAGCACACTGCAACTTCATCTTCGTCGGTGATTCTTCCCGGCGGTACAAGCTCTATATCGAACTCGAATAGGGGAGACGCATTCGGATTTAGGAACCCGGAATAGCGGCCCTCCAGCATGCGTAGGAACTCCGGGCTATCGGTGCGCACGTTGACCGGCATGCCGCCTATTTCAATGACAAGTTCGTAACCAACGGCCGTGGCTAACTTGCCCATAGAAGCTCCATGCTGCGAAGGAGCTGCAAACGACGCCCAATGCGCAGTGTCATGCGTGTGCAGAAGTCCGAGCGACGAAGAATCGCGGAGAGGGTGCGTTGCCAGCGTGATTGTTGGGGAGAAACGCTGTGGCCGTCGCGGAGAATTGAAACCACCTGCCCCACGATCTCGGATGTGGTCATGGGAGGATCCGGGTGCGGTAACGAGTCGCCCTGAGTGATGAGGCGATCGCCAACGGCAGACAAGATCCTATGCGCGATCAGCCCCCCTTCCCGGCGACACAAAACGATCTGGCCGGGTTGCAGTTCGGCCAATTCCCGGCGTTGCACCGCCACGACATCCCCGGACCACACAGAAGGCAGCATGCTGGCGACGCTGACTTTCAAGCGAACCTCGCCGAACCTGCGAACCACCTCGGCGACGAGCTCGCATTCTCCGCTAGCTCCCGTTTGCCGCCAGCTTGCGGTGAGTGGTCATGCTCGAATCGGCTCATTTCAACCCCTGTGCCCTGGTCGGGCTCCCTCATTGAACAACCAGTAACATCACGACCGCCACTTGCGACGTTTCAGCTTATGGATTCGCCTGCGACGCTTGTGTCGCATTAAGACTCGCAGTGCCGGAGGTGCAAGCGCTGCTGGTATTGCCAGAAGGGCCACCCGCGGTGGCACCATTCAGGTTTACGAAGTAAATCTGCTGAGCCCCGGACGTAAGCTGATCGGAGTTGTCGATCACAAACCCGCCCGTCGCCCAACAACCGTTAGTATCCGGAGTTGTAACGTTCAAACCGCTTCCGGACAAGCTAACCGAAGTCGGATTGCTGACGTTATAGGACAAAATGCAGCCGTTCCCCGCAGAATCGGTACAACCAGTCTTAGCCCCTTCGTTAACACTGAAGAAAACATAGTCGGTGCCGGAGGTCGTTTGTCCGCCTTGGATCGCGAGGCTCTCGCTAGACACGCTGCCGCTCGGAGCCGTGGACAGGTTCGCCGTGGTAGAGCTCAGCACGCTGGAGATGGTATCGCCGAATGGTATGCAGCTGTGCCCGCTGCAAGACGTGTCGGTCCCCGTAACATAGGCACCCACGTCCGCACTCGTAAAAGTCCCCGACGAGAGGGTTATCTCCGGACTCGTGGTACTCACTCTTCCGGTGACGCTGCGCTGTGAAGTGATAGCGCAGGCGCTCGTGCCGTTGTTGCAAAACTCGGTAAGCGGCGATGGCCACGGATGCTCGGTACTGTTGAGGCCGCTAACAACGGCATTTACGGGTTCCGTTAGTGAACTGTACACTATATCAACTTGGTATAACGTGCCGCCTCCCGCGGTGCCGGTGTTTCCTGCAACATAAAGATGCCCGTAAGCAGGATTTCCCGACTCGAAATACACGTTGTCGAAGCTGCCGGCGTAAAGGTAATATCCGGTGCCCCCGGTCCCTACCGGCACAACTCCCGGGGTGCCGAGGTCGGTGAAACTGCTCACGAACTCCCACACGCCGTTGTCACCAGTATAGCTATAGCTGCCGTTGGTGGTGACAAAGACCAACTCGATTCCCTCCGAGGAATCGACCAGGGGAGCATCGGCTATGGCATCCCCAATGCTGCCCGTGTTGCCATGTATTTGCCCGTTGGTTGTTCCCCCATAGCCGGTGCCCACCGAATAGAAAACGCCTCCGAAATCGCCCACAAAGACGTACCCGCCTTCGAACCCGCATTCGCAGTCGTAGACAGGGGATGAGAGTTTGTTCGTGTCCAGCGCTACCGGCCAGGGGCTCCCCGCTTCGACTGGGGACCCATTAAACACACCGGTGAACTGGTGGAGATTGCCGCTGTCGTCGCCCACATAAAGTACATCATGGCCGTAATCGTAGAACGGCGCTGAGAAAGTGTCGTTCTTGCCGTTGGCAAACGCCAAGGTGTACATGCAAGGGGCGGTACAAGACCGATACGCGGAGCCTGATGACTGACTGGTAAGAGTCACCGGCGGCCCAGCCGCCCACTTAAGAAGAACCAGGCTTGCAGTAGTACCGCTGACCTGCATGAACGCTACTTGTGAGCCGTCCAGGGAGAGGACGGGAGAAGTTGTAACCGTGCCTCCCGTGTTGTAGGCCCAATAGGCCGACGGGACCGCGCCCGTGCATCCTGTGGTGTAGAGATTGTAATAGGCGATAACGCTTGCGACGCCCGTGGAGCCCGCCTGCCCCGTCGGGTAAATAACAAAGTCGGAGCAACTGGCGCCGGTGAGGCTAACCCCATACTTGGCAGGATAGGTGTTCGGTTGCACCTTGCCCGTTCCCGTGGCGCCGCCGCTGAGGTCCCCCGAGGGACTCCAGGTGTAGGCCGAAAAAGAAGTCTTCGAGAGGGCGATGCTGTTTCCACTCGTCCCGTTGGTGCGCGCGGTGACGGTGACCACGTTACTGCTGGAATTGGCCATAACGCCCGTAGTCCCTTCGAGCGTGGCGTTGTCATTAATGGCCGTCGCGATGTTGGTGGCCAGCACTGATGGGGAAACATAATTGTTTACTAACCAATAGGCAAAGGTGGTGCCCGAGGTGGTGCCGTCCGCCCCGTTTGCGAGCGTTGTGTTTGTCCAACTAAAGTCGCTCAGGGCGTCGCCGAGAGCAATACTATTGCCACCGCTGCCGGGAGTTGTGGCCTTGACCGTCACAATGGCACTGCTTGACGTGGCGCTGACCCCGACAAACGAGCCGCAGTTCGTAGCGCTTATCAAAGTCGCCAGGCTGGCGGCATTCGCGGTTCTGTTAGTGCTGTTATTGTCCTCGACAACGTGAAAGCTTCCCGTGGAGCTAGTTCCACTAACCGTACACGAACTTGAACTGGTTCCAGTCGTCGCGGTCAGCGTGAGTACGTCACTCCCGCTTGTGATCGTCACATCTCCGCTGGGTGTAGACGTCGCGCTCGAGAACGAGCCCGTCTGTGACGCGGCTGTTGGCGCGCTGGCGGTTAGCGTGGTGGTGGCAATGGTGACGCTTGAGCTGCCGCTGATGTTGGACGAGTTGAGGGTTCCGACCGTGCCAGTCGCCGTCGCCGCGGCGCCATCCAAACCGATGCTCCAGTCCTTATGCAGTCTTCGCCTAAGTTGCTCCAGAGACTCGCCGCGCCAGGAGAGCAGCGATTTCTGGTCAGCACTCGTAAGGTTAGCCTCGTTCGCCGGGCGCGTGAGCAGAGACCTCTGGTCGTCATTCGAAACGTTAGGCTCCTTCGCTGAGCCCTCAATCCTCGCGACATCTTCCGCCGCCGGCCCCTGCGCCGGGGTGCGCCGTTTTAGCTGCTGAATGATGTATCGAGGATCGTTGACGACACTGAGCCAGCGGTCGTAGGTGCCTTTCGCCAATGCCTCCTGCTCCGTGCCAGGATTGGAAAAGACAACGTGGTGATGACTCCAGTCGTCAGGCAGGCCGCTGATCTCCACTCCACCTACCTCGACGGATTGCGGACTTTGCTGAGCGGTGGCGGGAGTGATCAGCCAGACGGCCAGAACGGCTGCAACTCCAAGACGAAGAAAACTTAGCGCGAAATTTTTCACTAGGACACCACCGCTCGTCGAGGGGAACCAATCTGGGCCAAAGCATAGCCTAGCGCACGTATTATGGCAATGGAATAACCGGCAGCTTTAGATAGGCACTTTGCTTGCGCGACACTGACTGTCTCATTCCAACCCGGATTGTGTCAGCTTGATGGCATCATTAGCCCCGCCGGTCAGAGTGCCTAAATAGATGCTCGAAGCCTGCCCGGATGAGCTCACATTGTCAATGATGATGGCGCTCATACCGACGGACTCTGTGGCCCCAGCGACGGCCGCGCCCGGAAAGCCGGTAGCGGTGTCGAGGAGTTCGAAGTTCTGCGCACAACCTGCGGTCCCCCCTCCCCGTCCGGATGCGGGATCCCATTCCACACGCAAATCGCCTCGCTCAATCAGCCAATGGCCGGCGTTGAACCGCACCGCGATATCGTCTTCGTCAGTAATCTTTGCAGGGGGTACCAGCTCAACATCAAATTCGCAGAAGGGACGCGCATCCAAGCTGACAAAGCCAGAGTAACGGCCCTGCAGCATGCGCAGGAACTCTGTACTGTCGGTGCGCACCAGCACCGGCATGCCACCTATCTCAATGACAATAGTATGCGCGGCCACGCTGGCTAGCTCGCCCATAGAAGCTCCAGGCTGCGAAGGCGCTGCCAGCGACGGCCAATGCGTAGCGTCATGCGTGTGCAGAAACCCGACTGCTGCAGAATCGGGGAGACCGCGCGCTGCCAGAGTGATTGCTTGATAGGAACGCGGCGGCCGTTGCGGAGAATCGAAACCACCTGACCCAGAATATAGGAACCGCTGATGGGCGAATCGCTGTGCGGTAACGAGTCCCCTTGCGTGATGAGTTGATCGCCAGCGACCAATTTGATGCGGTGAGCGATCAGTTTCCCTTCCCGGTAACACAAGACGACATGGCCAGGTCGCAGTTCGCAAATCTCACGGCGCTCTACCGTTACGACGTCCCCGGGCCACACAGAAGGCAACATGCTGGCGCCGGTGACTTTCAGGCGAACCTCACCGAACTGGCGAACTACATCCGCGGCCAGAGCGCAACCCGATGCCATGCGAAGCTGCAGATCGGCGGGCATGGTCAAACTACGAGTTCTTCCGATTGCTGTGACAAGAACCCTGTGTGCTCTGCACTTTTCCGCAGGTCAGCGCCTGCGTCTCGAAAACCCGCTCGAAGCGAAACTGCGGCTTCTGGTAAGGTCGTTTTGTCAGGTTCGGTTCCGCAGCTTCCAATTCACCGCTCATTTTGTCGTCCACTTCAGCCTCACTTTGCCGCCTGAAGTGCATTCAGTACAGCAGCTAAACCCGCGGCAGCCCTACACAAACTGCTGGCTTGGATCCCTGTCGTATTGCAATCGTAGGACACCACCGCGAGGGAATCAGTATGGCCTAACAGCATAGCGTAACTAGCAGTTCCTCACAAGAAATAACCATCGCCTTAGCGCCTTAATTCGTGGCACATAAGTGTTTGCAATTTGCGCTGAAGACCGCATGCTCCTAGAGACGTTATCTATAGACTCTGCTCAATAAGGTTTGGAGCCAGATGAACGCTCATCGCAACCTGCTTAGCGCGACCCTGATTGCGACGCCTGAACGGCGCACCCGCCTGTTCCTCACCGGAAGAAAGATATGTTGCGACTAGTCCAGATGGAGTATAGAATCCGGCTGTCTTCTTCAAATCAAGAAAGCGGCACAGATCTCGGCTACCGACAGAATTGTTTTGCTCGTTGTGAACACTCGAGATGCAGTGTGAGATGGCCCCTATCTTTCAAGCTCGCATCTGAGCGCTTCCCGAAATAGAAACAGCAAAGAGATGACACAGCGGAAGAGTGGAGAAACAAACTATGAGCCGTAAGAATCGTTCCAGGCTATCACTCGCAGGTATGAGTCTCGGGATCCTGATCGCTCTTGCAGTTCCGTTCAACCAGGTGTCTGGGCTCGAGAACGGGCAGCGTCTGCCGATTCTCATCACCCAGCCGGTTGACGACGCAAAGCTCGTTACCCTGCGCGGCAACACGCGTCCGGAAGCCAAGTATTACAAGGACGATCGCGGCCCCGTGCCGGACGACTTCCCGATGCCGCACATGCTGTTTCAGTTGAAGCGCGCGCCACAGTTGGAAAAGGAGTTGGCGCAATACATCGAGACCCTCACCGACAAATCCTCGCCCAACTATCACCACTGGATGCTGGCGCAAGAGCAGGGCGAGAAGTATGGCCTGGCGCAGGAAGATCTCGACGCCATCACCGGCTGGCTTAAGTCGCACGGCTTCACTGTCGGTTACGTCTATCCCAACCGCATGGTGATCGACTTCTCCGGCACTGCAGGACAAATCCGCGAGGCGTTCCATACCGACATTCACTACCTTGAGGTCAACGGTGAGCAGCACTTTGCCAACATGAGCGATCAGAAAATTCCCAAGGCACTCGCGCCCGCCGTGGTCGGCGTAGTCTCGATGAACAATTTCAAGCCGCACCCCATGCTTGTGCCGGCCGCGGATTACACCTTCTCGGGGTGCGCGACTTCCACTGACCGTCCAACTGGGCCCGGTACTTGCTACGCACTGGTACCAGCGGATTTCCAGGTCATCTACAATCTAAATCCGCTGTATCGTCTTGGATTCACGGGCACGGGTCACACGATTACCCTGGTGGAGGACAGCAATACCTACGATAGCGACGTAGCCACCTATCGCAGTACCTTCCTCCATGGGTTCACCCTGGGTACATTTAGCACAATTCAACCCAGCGCTAGCGGCCAACCGACTTGCAGTACCCCCGGGACAAATGCGGACGACAGCGAAGCGGATCTGGATGCGGAGATAGCTAGCGCCATTGCACCGGGCGCGAATATTACAGTGGCGAGCTGCGCTGCCGGCGCGACCACCGGAGTCCTCATCGCAGTTCAAAACCTCGTCAATGGCACCAGTCCGCCCGAGATTATCAGCATGAGCTACGGCGAGTGCGAAGCCCTCAGTGGCGCTTCGCTCGTGGCGGCATTCAACTCAGCTTTCGAAACCGGCGCCGGGGCAGGCGTTTCGATTTTTGCCTCTTCCGGCGATTACGGTGCGGGCGGTTGCGCGCCTGGGTACACCACGAGCTATACCGAGACCGGCATCGGAATTACGGGCTGGGGTGAGACCGTTTACAACGTCTCGGTAGGCGGTACGGACTTCGAGGACGTCTACAACTCCCAGGAAGCCAACCCCGTCATAACCCCCCTAAGCACCTACTGGAGCTCGAGCAACACCGGAACTGATGGTTCCGCAAAGTCGTACATTCCCGAGATTCCCTGGAACGATTCCTGCGCCAGTGCTTTGATCGCCAACTACGTCAGGGGCAGCTTCAACACCTACGGCGCCAGCGGCACTGGCATGTGCAACACCAGTCCTTACAACGGGACAAGTGGCTACCTCAGCGCGCTCGCTGGCGCTGGTGGTCCCAGTGGCTGCGCGACCGGGCAGGGCACCGATCAGGCCGATTATGGCGTGGTGGATACGGACTGCACCGGTTATGCCAAGCCGACATGGCAGTCCGGCGTCTATGGCAATCCAGCAGACGGGGTGCGCGACATCCCGGACGTCGCGCTCTTTGCCGCCAACGGCATCTGGGGTCATTACGCCGTCATCTGCTGGTCCGACACGAGCGAAGGTGGAACATCCTGCTCTGGTGCGCCGAGCACCTGGAGCGGATTCGGCGGAACGTCGGTGGCTGCGCCCGCCATGGCTGCTATTCAGTCGCTGGTAAACGAGAAGTGGGGTTTTACGAAGGAGGGTAACCCCAACCCCACGTACTACACGATCGCCAAGAGCGAGTTCGGCTCGAGCGGCAATAGCAACTGCTACTCGATCAATCAGCCGCCCCGCCACGGCCTGGGTACTGCCTGCGCATTCTACGACATAACCCAAGGCGACAACGACATCCCTTGCCGCTACAACGGCGCCAGCGACCCCACAGGCTGCTACAGGCCAAGCACCAACGGAGTTCTCAGCACGCAAGCGCTGACCAATGGCTACGTCACCAACGCAGGGTCAGGTTATACCGGCACGCCCACCTGCACGTTGGGTGAGCCCAGCAATCTGAATACATATCTCTCGCCGACCGGCTCAACTCTTTGGGCAGGCGGCTCCCTGGGTAGCTGCACGCTTACAAAATCGGGCAATACAATCGGCAGTGTCACGATCAGTGTCGGCGGCACAGGCTATGCGGGTGGGGCCTCCTGCACGATTTCAGGCGGCTCAGGGTCAGGCGCCACATGCACGGCATCCCCACTTCGTACGACCGCCCCGTCGGGTTACGAGCCAGCCTATGGGGCGACGCCCGGATGGGACTTCGCAACCGGCATCGGCAGCGTCAACGCCTACAACCTGGTCTTTAACAGTGCCTGGTAAGTCACTTCGACAAACGCACGATCAACGCCGAGGAACAGGAGGATCAAAGCCTTGGTAACCACATGCAGATCGATTTCTAGAGTATCGATGATCTTCCTCGCCTCGGCGATGATGTTTGTCACTGCAATTTCGGCATCAGGACAGGACACCGCGGGAGGGTCCAGCAAGCCTGTGATCCAGGATTGGAGTACCCATCATGTGGTCTTCTCCCCTCCCGGCTCGGAGAGCGATGCAATTCGGGCGGGCAACTACGAGCGGTGGCTCAAAATCGTCAACGATCCCCGTTACATTATGCAGCAGCGGAGACGGAGCATCCACGTGTCCGGGGCTGACGCGACGAAGTCGCGCGTCACAGAGCCAGCGTTGCTACGAGGCGAATCTGACGCCGATATCGAGGCTGCTGGTGCTGCAGCCGCAGCGACCGAGATGACTCTTGAGGAACGAGAGGTCCTGCAACGCGGCAACCGGAACCTGCCGTCGGGCCTGATGCGGGCACTGATACCTCCTTCCGGTGCGCAGATGCTGGGGTTTGCGCCGACGATCAGTCCTGCGATAGGTAATATCGGAAAGAACCGAATGAAAAAGGATTGGAGCGAGGACATGGGCTCCAACGCCACTGTTGGCTTAGGTGACTTTCCCGCGACCTATACCACCGGCGTAAATTGCACCACTGATTTTGCTGTGTTCAATACGGGCCTGACGGGTTCCTCGTCCCAGGCGAGCATCATTGGTTATAAGAACCTCTACACAACTTGCAACGGCAGCATGCCTCCCACCACGTATTGGGCTTACAACACCGCCGGTGGGACGATCATTAACGGGATCGACCTTTCCCAGGATGGCACGCAGATCGGTTTCGTTCAGACGGAGGGCGGTGTTGCCACCCTGGTCCTTCTCAAGTGGGCGTCGGGCGCCGGTACTATATTTGCTCCGACCACCCTGACAGCCGTTGCCACGAGTTCATATCCAAGCTGCGCGGCGCCCTGCATGACGGCCATCACCCTCACTGGAAGTCCTACCGATACTTACTCGTTCCCGTACTACGACGCTGGCTCCGACACTATCTACGTCGGTGATGACGCGGGGAAGCTCCACAAGTTCAATCCAGTGTTCAGGGGGACGAGTGGCACGCCACCCGTGGAGATTGGATCTCCGTGGCCGGTACAACTGCCTGCTGCCGCCAACGAGTCTGCGCTGGGCAGTCCTGTCTATGATTCGACGACCGCACAGCTCTTTGTCGGCGACTACCTCCTCAACACAACCCAGTCGTGTGAGCCTTCGGCAAACACGACGATCGGCTCCTGCGGCTACCTTTACTCGGTCAGCTCATCTGGAACGGTCACTGTGTCTCACGAGTTGGACTACAACATCGGCATTCTGGACAGCCCCATCGTGGATTCGAGCGCCGGCACGGTCTACGCCTTTGTCGGGGATGACGGTTCGAGCAATTGCAAGGTGAACGCGGTCTCAGGTTTTCCCTGTGCTGGAGTCTTCCAGTTTCCGGTCGGTTTCTTGGGCGGTGCTACGGGCACCGAGGCTACGGTAGGCCCGGGTTACGAATTCATGATGTCAGGCTCGTTCGACAACGCTTACTATACCTCCGGGGATCCGCCCACTGGGCACCTTTATGTCGTGGGAAATACTGGCCCAGCGAATAACACCCTGTATCAGATACCGATTAATAGCGGAACGATGGGCACGAGCGTCGCAGGCCCGGCAGTAGCCACCAACTATACGGATGATTACTACGCCGCTGGCTTGCAGGTGACGGAGTTCTACAACACCAGCGCCGGCGACCACGACTACATTTTCTTGAGCGTGCTGGCATTCGGCGCGGATACCGGCGGGATCCTCTGCCCGAATCAAAGCGTGAGCATTGGCTGCGTTATGGGATTCGACGTCACCAGCGGAACCATCAGCAGCAGCACGGCTGCCACCGGTGTGTTACAGGAGTCCGGCGGTACCAGCGGGATCGTGGTGGATAACGGCGTATCGGGCGCGTCGAACATCTACTTCTCTACGCTGCTGAACCAGAGCTGCACGGGTGGTACGGGCGGCTGCGCTATCCAGACGTCCCAATCGGCACCCTGAGCATGCCGGTCGGTTCAGGCTGAGCAAAGCTCGAAGCAATATAGGCCGCATCGGCATCAACCTCGGACGGAAGAACGGCTTTCTCATTGCAACCCGGATTGTGTCAGCTTGATGGCGTCATTGGCTCCGCCGGCCAGAGTGCCGAAATAGAGGCTGGAAGCCTGGCCATCTGAGCTGACATTGTCAATGATGATGGCGCTCGTACCCTCGGACTCTGCGGCCCCCGCGACGGCCGCGCCCGGAATTGCAAGCTCTCTGTCGCCGGCACCTGTCCCGGACCCTTTCTGCTATTCGCACAGGTGTCCAGGTGAATGTCAATTCAAGGCCGATTGCGACGCCTGAACGGCACAGCCCCCTGTCCCTGCCGAGGTTGCGCAGGTTCCGTTACTCAGGGTTGAGAAGTAAATCTGCGAAGCCCCGCTGGTGCTCGACGTGTTGTCGATAATGATCCCGCTGGTACCGCCGGTCGTTACCAAACCGGCGGAGGGTGCCGCACCCGAGCCTAGCGCGGTGGTTACGTTCCAGGAATAGACGCAGCCGTTGCCGGTAGCGCATCCGGCGACGCCGCTTAAGCTGCTGTTCGCCGACACGCTGGCGAAGATCCAGTCCGTACTGGTGGCTGTGTTATAGATTTCGGTGAGGGGAGAAGGCGTCGCAGCCGCACTCGTCATGGGATTATCGATGTTGATGGCGCACTGCTGGGAGGAGCAGTTGGGGGGAAGCGTGGTACCGGTTTGGCAGCCATTGGTGGTAAAGCCAGAGGTGTTGATGGGTATTCGCACCAACTTCGGTTCTGAGGTGCCAGTATTGTCGTTAATTCCGTCGACGTAGAGATTGCCCGTTCCACTGCTCCAATAAAGATTGTCCAATGCGCCCATGTAAATGGTTTCGCTGGAGTGGACTCCTATCACCGACTCCGTATATTCCGTCGATGCAGTGAAGCTGGCAGGAAGCTGAATCACGCCGTTGCATGCCAAAGCGCCCGCGCTGCTGCCGTTGCAGGCGCTCTGTGTGGAGCTCCCGTTCATATCGCTGGATACGAACGCGTACACTTGCTCCGCGCTGGAATCTACAAGTGGCCCGTCAACAATGCCGGAACCGGTGGCCACCTCAAACGACTTTGTCACTGCGCCGCTTGCGCTCACCGCATAGAGGTAGCCGGAGGCGTCGCCTACGAACACGCGCTCGGAAGTCGCGTCATAAACCGGGCTGGAAAGGGCGGTGGTACTCACCGCGACCGGCCACGGAGATCCACTCTCGGCGGGTGGCGTGCCACTCGTCCCATTGAATACTGGATTGAACTTGTGCAGCGCGCCGCTCGCATCGCCGGCATAGAGTGTATCGGCGCCGTAGTCATAGAAGGGCGACGAGATTGTATCGCTGCGGGAGGTCCCGCTAAAGGTGAGAGTGGTCATGCAGGGAGCAGCGCAGGTAGGGTAACTCGAATTGCTAACCGCCGTGAGAGTGTCAGGGCCGCCCGCGTCCGCGGTGATCGCGAGGGCTTCGCCGGAGTGGGTGCTGGAGGCTGCTGTGAATAGCGTGCCAGCAGTCCCGCTGGAAACAGCCGCGATGGTATCGCCGGTCGGTATTCCCGTCCCCGAGATCCCTGCTCCTACGTCCCCGTTGGTGAGGGTGCCCGATGAAATGGTGAAGCTGGTGCTGCCACTGGTCACACTTCCAGTCACGCTACGACCTGTTGGCGTCGCCCCCCATTTCAAGAGAACCAGCTGCGCGTTGCCGCTGGTCGGGGTCTGAACGAAAGCCAACTGCGACCCGAAGACCGAGAACACTACAGAGGTCGAGGCCGTTCCGCCCGTGTTGAACGCCCAATAGACCGATGGCACCTGTCCCGAGCAACTGGTATAGAGGTTGTCGTAAGCGACGATACTGGCTTGTGTTGACGAGCCCGCCAAGCTGGTGTTGTACACAACGAGATCAGGAGAATTGGTGCTGCCGCAGTTCGGAGGACCATTGAACGAAAACTTCGCGGGGTACATTCCAGCTCCCACCTTAGCCCCGGCGCCCATGTCCATGCTCCAGTCGCGATGTATTATCTCCGGTGGATTTGTGCCGTTGCCCCCTGGGGCTTGCGACATCTCCTCGATCCTCCTGACCTCCTCTGCTGCGGGGCCTTGGGCCGCAGCGCGCCGCTTCAGTTGTTGCATGATGTAGCGAGGATCGTTGACGGCCTTGAGCCACTCGTCGTAGATACCCTTATCGAGTGCCTGTAGCTCCGTACCGGGATTGGAAAAAACAAGGTGGTGGTGAGTCCAATCGTCAGGCAGCCCAGTGATCTGAATGCCGCCGACGGTGGTCGGCGCCTGGGCTTCCTGCCCCCACATCGGAATTCCAAGAACGAAAGTCGCAGCGACTACCTGAAGAAAATTAAGAGCCAGAGCATGACGGAGTCTCACGGGATACCTCCTGCGGAGCGCACTAAGTGAGTTAGCACTTGCAACGGGAGAGCAGGACGTGAGGTTACTATAGCTAGCTTGGTTAGGCAAGAAAATTGCTAAACTTTTGGGGAGGGAAAATTGACGAATTTATCACCAGAAGGTGGTGGTGACGCCGGTCGCCGCCAAAGACTAAACATAGAGGCTGGAGATGGTCCTCGATGGCCGGAGTTGGATTGTGCCACCGGAGCGGACTAAATGTTACCTCGCAATGCTAAGACCGACACAGAATTCACCGGCTTCATTGAGCAGTAGCAGCGAAGCTGCCTTCGCCCATCGCTTTTATGAGCCGCGCCGCTATTTCAGTACGGCTAGCGAGTGGTTTCTGGCGCTCTATATCGCAGTCCTACCGCTGATGCAGTGGACGTTGTTTGACCATTTCGACTCGACTGTTGTGGTCGCCGACGCCGTATTTCTTGCTGCCTGTTGTGTCTTCGTAGTTGCACTGCTTCGCGGCGAGCTGACGTGGCGGCCTGGCGGCTTCTATCTCGTTCTTGGATTCTATGCAGGTGTATTGTTCTTATCGACGCTGGCTGCCGCAGACCGAAGGGCGAGCGCCGGCAAACTTTTCGTGGAAGCTTACGTTTTAGCGATTGCGATTCTGACCTTCAACGTGGTCCGGTCAGAACGGACGCTGAAGCTCGTGACCCAGGCTTGGATGGTAGGCACGGTTTTGACGGTGGTCGCGGGAATCGTCGGCGTTGTGTTGTTTTATTGCAGGGTGAGGGGCGCGGCTAACATTTTTCTGTCTCACTACGGCACCTTGTTACCCGGGAACTATCCGCGCATTCGCGGACTGTTCCTCAACATGAACATGTGCTGCAACTATCTGAGTGTCAGTTTTCTGCTACTGCTGGCCATGCGTTCGGTCGGTTGGATTGGACGGAGCGCTGCGTTCATCCTAGGTGCAGCGATAGTTATTGCCGCCGTGTTCACCTTCTCGCCTGGGTTAGGCGGACTGGCGCTGGGCACAGGATTATGGTTCTGGGCCGACTACCGCGAGCGCGGCCGTGGCGTCGCAGCGCGCAACGCTTTGCTGGCGGGCATTATCGTTGCCTTTGCGTTTGTTGTGTCGATGCTGGTTTCTCCGCCCTCGCTCTTCGGTCCGGACGAACGATTGCAACTGCCGCACCTGCAGCCATCCGGCCGCCTTCTGTGCTGGCAGAGCGCGCTGCGCACGACTTGGCATCATCCATGGCTAGGAGACGGCCCAGGCTCTTTGCCTGCCTCGGTTGACTATCTGACTGCGTCGGGCGAACAACAACATCTGGGAGACGCTCACAACACTTTCCTCAGCATAGCGGCCAAAGACGGGATGCTCGGTCTGGCGGCCTTCGCTGCTCTCCTGATATTCCTGCTGCGGAAAATGCATTTACAGACGCGCGGCAGCCCGAGGACGGTTTTGCGGACTGCGGTGTGGATTGGCCTGTTGCAGGCATTGGTCTACCAGGGGCTCGGCGGGTCCTGGGAACATACCCGTCACATCTGGGTGCTGATAGGTCTCATGGCAGCACTCCAAGCCGACGGAACCTATGAGTCGGGATACCTATGTGTGACTGAATAAGAGAGCCTTCACGAGCCAGCCCACTGACGACTAGGGTGTGAGTCTGTTATGGAAATCGATTTGCACGGTTATCATCCCCGCGACATCGTGTGGAGTGGAGCGCTGGAAAGAATTGTCCAACAGGCATGGGAGATGGGAGAATCCGAACTAACCCTCATTCATGGCCACGGCCGCAACCGGAGAATATCTCCAGGTTTCGTCAACACCAACACCGGCTTTTTCGGCTTGGAGATAAGACGTGCGCTGCGTCATGAAAAAGCGTTGCGATCTTGGATTCTGCACACCACGCTTAATTGCGAATATCCCGGATGCACGACCGTTAGATTGAAGCGGAATCCTTCCCCGGCTCGAGCCACCCTCGACTCCGCTCTCATGCCCTGAGCCCCGACCAGCTTAGCCGGAGGGATTGAAAACCGACCCAAAGTTCCTTTGGGCGGGAAGACGAATTCAAAGGAGGATATCCCTGGGCTTTAGAGGCCCCTACGCAACGGTTCCAGGGCGTTTGCGTAATGCCCAGCGTGAGACAAGTTCCGTCCTTCGAAGGATGGCGATCACGCCGGGAAAGCCTCTATCACTTCTATACACTTGTTCAAGGCCGTGTCATTGGCCAGCACTTGCCATTTGTGCCGCACCGCGACCGCGGCGATCAGAATATCGATGGGAGCGCATTCCACCCTTCGGTTTCTGCACAAGTTATAGAGCCGCGCCGCTTCTTCATAGTCAGAGCTATCCACCGGCTCATCCCGAAAGGCCTGAAGGGCATTCTTCACTTTCTCGAACTGGGATTGCTCCTTGATTCCTGACAATAACTCCTGACGTATCGGCCCGATCATCACTACCCGACCGTCACTGACCGCTTCCGCCAATAGTGCCGCCAACCGCCTTTCTTCGGTGCTCAAGCTGGCTGTCTTTCGCCGACGCAGCGCAAGCGACCACACCGACGTATCCGCCAGTAGTTTCATCCCTCGTCCTCGATTCGGTCCCGTCGTCGGTTCGCTTTGTGATCGTAGCCGCGGGCATACTCGACAGTTCCGAACAGCTTCAAGATCTCGACCTGTTTCCGTCGCCGAATGTACTCGTCCAGCGCCGCCGTAACGGCTTCTTTCTTAGTTACATGACCACCCACGCTGCGAGCTTCCTCAATCAGTTTGTCATCGATCGCGAGATTGGTTGCCATAGTAAACCTCTGCAGATGTGTATTGTACCACACATTACACTGTGTAGGTTCGACTCCGGTACCATGCGCATGGTTTCTGCTGGCACAGGCGAGTTCGACAACGCGGCGCCGATTGAGGGATAAAATTTTCCGGCTTCGTCGGCGTCTACGAAACCTTCCAGTGCTTGGGTCGTCCTACCGTCCCTGCAACGGCCTCCCGAATCAGCCGCTGACTTGCTCGATATAAGACAGCGACAACTTCATCCATTTCACAACCTGCGGCAAGGTCCTCTTTGCATCGGCCACACCCCTTATCAGCTGCTTGTCGTTCTTGTCAATTCCTACAAATCCCAGGTAGTGGGTCACTTTGAACGAAACTGACCCACTACCAAATCCCAGCAGCTTCGCGATCTTTGTGTAATGGCGCTTTCCGGTCTTCTCCTCGACATAGAACACGGGCCAGAGATAAGCCAGTTTTTGAATCTGCGCGGGTGGGGACCATGTTCTGGGTGCACAATCGGGCGAGTCCCTCGTAACAGTCCGCCTTTAGTGAAAGCTCTTTTTGGAGTTCGGCGGAAACATGCAAATCGCCACCGGTCGGCAAAAAATAAACCTCTTGGCGTGCTAGACCAACTCGTCGTTTGCGCCGGCGGTTTTTAAGTTCCCTTACCCACAGCAGCGCTAGGGAGGGCGTTGTGCAGATCATCCTGCGGAGAACATCACGGAGGTCTCTCGCGAGTTTTCGCAGAACTGGTGCGGAGATAGCCGGATAGAACTTCGGCATCTCCGTGGCAAACACTAGGACGTCCTGTAATACCCGCGCATCGCACCCAAGCTTGCAGAGCTTAACAAAATCTTCATTCCGATAGATGTCAAGATCCTTCCGCTTTGCGAGGAGCTTAGGTTGGTGGATCGCTGTCAATACGATCCAGAGCGCCACTTCTGTTGCTAGCTCTCGATCTGAAATCTGGTTATTCATACCTCCGAATTTAGCAGTAAGTCTCAGAGGGGTGTCATTTCGCCCCCGAAAATCTCGTGAGGAGTGACACCAATTCACAGCCGCTGTCGCGGTATAACGAATTGTGGTGTTGTTTCTGCGGAACTACGCGAAACATATAGGAGCCCAGTTCTCCGCCGGTGCATGGGGCACCGCGGAGAAGCGACTCGGAAAGAGCGACGTGAAAAAAACAGAGCAGACAATTTACACGGCGGGCGAGCTGTTTTCGGACGGTACTGCCATCGACATGTTGGGCGACGGCAAGCTGGCGCTCTGGGAGGAAGGCCATAAGTCAGCGAAGATAGCGCGCGAGGTGCAGTTACGTGGCGTGACCTACCGCCCAGTGATGCTCGTCGATTCGCTTCGCAAATTGCTGCGCTTGCCAAGCCGGGTCTCCCAAACCCATTCGCTCGAGGAGTTAGGGCTGGACCTGACGAAGTTCATCAAGAAGTACTCGTCGCTGGACCCCAATGAAGCTTTGCTGGTTGCCGCCTTCGTTTTGGCAACTTGGGTTACCGAGAGCCTGCCCAGCGCTCCTTGCCTTAATCTTTGGGGGCCCCTAGGGAGCGGGGCGAGCTTGGTCGCGCTCCTAGAATGTCTCTGCCGGCGCGCACTTCGCGTAGTTGATCCGTCGGTTCGGCAGCTGTCCAAGTTCCCCTCCGGCGTACTTTCGACCTTGGTTCTCAACCACCCGACTGGCACCAGTCTGAAGCAGCTCCTTGCAACTCTCGAGAACCCGGATGCGGTCGTACTGCAGAACGGGGAGGTTCTGAACCTGCGTTATGCGACCATCGTCTGCACTCAAGAGCCCGTGTCGCCGCTCGCTATACGCATCCGCGTACTACCAGCTGGCAAACGCGAAGAACATCTAACCTGCGCCGAGGCCGACGCGCTTGCGGATTACTTTCAACCGCGGTTGCAGGCCTACCGCTTCAGGCAGCATGTGACTGTATCAAGATCCGAGTTCGACGTGTCAGAGTTCGAGCCTGAGGTCCGGCTCATGGCGCAAACGCTCGGCGCTGCGCTTGACGGCGTGTGGCCAAGCCGGGCGGATGTCCCCTTGGCACTGCTGGAGCTTGATGAACAAGCGAAATTCGACCGCTCCCACAGCCTCGCAGCCTTCGTGCTAGAAGTCCTGTTGGCCCTATGCCATGGCAACAAACAGACGGCCTACGTTGGCGAGGTCGCTGAACTAGTAAACGCCATCGCAATCGGCCGGCATGACGAACGCGAGGTCACCCCTAAGAAAGTTGGCAGAATTTTGCGCAAGAAGCTTGGGCTCACTCCCGGCAAGAACACTGGCCGCGGCTACTCGCTCTCCCTTGATAGAGAGACCGCTTCCCGCGTCCACCGTCTGGCGGCGTCGTATAAGGTCGCCTCCCTAGTCTACCCAGACAAGCCGTGCCAGTTGTGTCGCCAACTTTGGCCGCCATCGGACCCCGACGCCAGCGATTTCTTTGAGACCCTGGCCTACGCCAGGCGCGACCAAGTCGACACGGGTGAGTTCGATGACGACTTCGACCTAGAGAATGAAGAACACGTTCACCACGTGCAGAAAGTGCACAACGTGCACGCTACAAACGGCCCGGTCGAGGAAGAAGCGGGGCAGAAGGAAGGAAGGAGCACAATATTATGAAGAGACAGGTCTCGGCGCAAGACTACTGGCGCCTCCTGTATTTGCAATCGCTCGGCTGTCCGGTGGACTGTGAGCACCTGCCGCGTATGATTCAACCGCTGCGGATCTCCGCCATAGGCAGCGACTTAAACACTAACCTTTACGGGGTGGAGGGCGGTGCCGCCTTTGTACTGCCAGTGCACATTCATGTTGCAACGCCCATCATCGTCTACCGGTATTCCGTGCGTTTGCAGGGATTCAGCAACTGGGTGTCTCAGCTGGCACCGTCGAAGCAGCACCCAGGATACTACCTTCTACCGCCAGGGATTTGCATTCCCGCATCGAACGTTCTGAATCACACTTTGCACCCTGCTCATCCGCTGCGGCGCAACATCCACCTCGAGGGCGCGCTCTTGGGCACGATCCCTGAAGACATACCAAGCTCCGTGTGCAAGACGGTCCAGGGCGTGCTCGGCATTGAAGACGTCGCCGGTAGAGAGTACTGCTATCCGATAAGCGTAGAGAATCGTAATCTAGATCCCGCTCTCCTCCGCAAATATGGCGAGGCCGCGACCTTTCCGCCCCCTCAGGTTAAGGCGCCGCCCTCGACCGCGAAGCCGACAGGGACGGAAGGGAAAAGCGAAAGGCAATCGCTATAAGAAGATAATCGTCAACATATTCCGGGTTTAAACAGGCGTTGACCATGGGAGACATCGGCAGAGCATTCCAGCAAAGGCGCGTTCTTCTGCGCTCGATTTGGCGTCGAAGCCAGCGCGCCCTGACAAACCGCATCGGCGCATAAACGCCGGTGACTTCCGCTTTCTACGGGAGATCCCGACCCCGTTAAGCGGAGTATGCTGCTAACCACGGTGCTGCGTATCTAAAGAGTTTATGAAGAGGTCGATGAGCCCGGAAACGAAGGCCCTGGTTGGGTGTGTGCGAGCATTTCTGTCCCCTTCCGAAGTTGCTGCACTTCAGCCCGCTCTGGCTCAACCCCTGGACTGGGACGTACTGCTGCGAATGGCAGACGATCATTCTGTAACGCCGCTTGTTGCCTATGTAGTGTGTCAGCAAACAGCCGGTTTGGTGCCAGCCAATATTCTGCAGCAGTTGCAGGAACGATTTCTTCAGATCACCCGAAACAACCTGGCCGGAGTCCAGGAGTGGCAGCGTCTATTGCGAGCCCTGAGCGAGGCAGGCATTCCGGTAATCTCCTTCAAGGGACCGTCGCTTGCGTTGTCGGCATATGGGAATCTTGCCTTGCGCGAGTTCCATGACCTGGACCTGATGGTTCGCTCGGAACACGTATGGCAAGTGCGCGACGTGCTGGTGCGCGATGGGTACAGTCTTTGGTCGCCCCTGGTTCGCGAGACCGAAGCAGCGCTGGTGCGGTCAAGCAATCGCCAGGTGTGCTTTACCAACAAGCAACGTGGAAGCTCCCTCGATCTGCACTGGGGCGCACTGCACGAAATGTTTTCCTTTCAGCTTGACGTCGAACAACTCTGGCAGGCGGCTTATGTGGAGTCCCATGAGGAAATCTCGTTCCTGTCCCTCTCGCCCGAACATTTGCTGCTCTACCTTTGCGCCCACGGCGCCAAACATTGTTGGCGGAACTTGTGCTGGCTGTGCGACATTGCCTGCCACATTCAGTCGCACCCGACAACGGATTGGGATGCATGTACCCGCATGGCCGAATTGGCCGGATGCGACCTCTTGCTGAAACACAGCTTGCTGCTCGCAGAACAAGTATTGGGGCTGCAGTTGCCGGACCGGATCAGGAACTATGCGGATGAGGAGAGGGCGCGAGTACTGGCCGAAATCGCGCAGGCGCTTCTACTTCGCGAACACGGCGATCATCCCGGCTACCTGGGGCCCTTGCGATATCACCTGGCATTCGCCAAAGGCTGGCGAGATGGCGCCTCGCTGGTTTTGGAACGCGTGTTTGTTCCCGCCGAGCCCGATTGGCACAGTGTGCGCCTGCCGCGCCCTCTCTACTTCCTCTATTACGTGGTCCGCCCCGTCCGCTTTGTCCTTGAACGCCTGTCCGTTGCGTTGCGTCCGTCGCGATGAGCGACCAGGACCAGAAGAGCGAGGCCCGACCTCCTGCGCCAGCGCAGTGCTTTAGGGGATCTGGAGCTTTGCAGCGGTCGGTTTTGACGTCCACGGTCAAGGACGTCGGTTTTCGTAAACAGCTACAACACCTCGTGGTGAGGTAGCGATCAAATCTTCGGCTTAGTTTCTCGACTTTCCATCGCCCATGTGGCCAACGTACATAGAAAAAGGATTCCCGCGAAAAACAACAGACTGTGCGGTGTGAGGATTCCAAAAACTTGGATTCCTGTGGGTCTCACCAACTTCATTAGGAATCCGACGATCAAACAGAGTAGCCCAAGCCACCAAGACAAACTGCCTACCAATTTGTAAACACTCGCCATTTGGCTGTCCTCCATCGTTGAGTTCCGGGACGAAAGATACAATATTCTTCTATACGGAAAAAATTAAGCTAATTCCGCGAATCAAGTCATGCCAGAAGGAGCTCATGGCTCAATTCGGCAGCGGCGCTACCGACGGAGCGCAGCGAAAACGGCAGACTGTGCGCTGTCACGGCTCCAAAAACTTTGACTCCCAGCTGTGCAGCCTCACGTTAGTTTAGGAGCATCTTTATCGGTGTAGTAGCCGCGATACTTCGGTCCGGAGTGATAGTAGTAATAGTCAGGTGACTGAAGATCGACAGCATTCAGCACGATACCCCGCAATGGCGCCTTCACATCCAGCAGCACGTCACGAGCATTACGGATGGCGCCAGTGGTTGTCTTGCCAGAACGAACCACGAGGAGCACTACGTCTGCTCGCACGGCCAACAGCACCGCATCGGTAACCGAGAGCACCGGCGGTGAGTCGATGAGGATGTGATCATATTCGTTGCGCCACTCAAAGATCAGGTCTTGCATCAGGCCGGAACCCAGCAATTCGGACGGCTGTGGTGGCAGCGGCCCCGATGGCAGGACAAAAAGGTTGGCTTCGGTAGTGGGCTGAACGGCGTCCTTCCACTTCGTTCCACCACTCAGAACATTAGAAAGACCGACTTCGACCGGCAGTTCGAACACCTTATGTATGCTGGGCCTGCGCATATCGGCGTCGACCAACAGTACGCGTTTCCCCTGTTTCGCCATGACAAAAGCGGTGTTGACACAGGTCATGGTCTTGCCGTCTTGAGGTAGAGCACTGGTGAAAACCAGAACCTGTGGCGGGTGGCCAGCGCTCGACAGCAGGATCGATGTACGCAGTGCGCGGTAGGCTTCGGAGATTTCCGACTGCGGTTCCAGGTAACTAACCAGCGCGCCTGTGCGCGTACTGCTTTGCTGCGCCGTCAAGAGTAGCCGGGAGCCAGCGCCTCGGGCTTTCGCTCCGCCCAAATTAGATTTAGACGGAATGACTGCCATCAGCGGCAGACCTAAGGCTCGCGCCTCTTCGGGCGTACGCACCGTGTCATCGGCTGCATCCAGCGCGAGCGCTCCAGCGACTCCGCTGCCTAATCCTAGCAGTAGTGCCAACAGCATATTACGCCGCATGTTTGGCCGCGCAGGACGGCGGGGGATACGAGCCTTGTCCACAATGCGAATATTGCTCGAGTTAAGGCCGGCTGCCAGGCTGGCTTCTTTCAGCTTTTCCAGCAGCCCATCATATAGTCGCCTGTTGGAGTCCGCTTCTTGTTTCAGAATCCTGTATTCAATGGCATTTTCGTTGAGCTGGTTCGCGACGGCCGTCTGCTCATCAAGGGCTGCTTTCAGCATCTGCTCACGCTTCACTGCTGTGTAATACTCATTTTGCACTTTGACTACGCCAGTTTGCAGTTTCTCTTGGTATACCTTGTTTATTTGGTTGAGTTGATTCTGAATTTCACCAACCTTCGGATACGTTGAGCCAAACTGGGTTGTCAACTGGGCATACTGGATTTGCAATTGCACCTGCTGTTGATCCAGGGCGGTCAGAGCAGGGTCTTGCAAAACGCCGGCCAGAGCATCTGGGTTAGTGCCCTTTGCGATCTGGTACAACGACTCCTTCTGTATGCGCTCTGCCTGCGCTTGGGTCAACTGTTTACCGAGATCGTTCAGCTTTTCGAAAGTCAGGTTCTGCTTGTCATCGGCACCGACGATGCCATGCTGCTTTTGATACTCAATCAACCGGGCCTGCGAAGTTTCCACTTTAATCTGCAAGTCGTCCAATTGTTTAGAGAGCCAATCGGCGGCTTGCATGGTGCTGTCGAACCGGGCCTTGATGTTTTGTTCAATGAACGTGTTAGCGGTGGCGTTGGCGACTTCCGCCGCCAGCCGACGGTCGGGGCTGGAATACTTGATCTCAATGATCGTGGTGTTTGGAACCGACGACACATTTAAGCTGGAATGAAATGCTGTTACCAGTTGATCTTCACGATCTTCTTCAAGCTCTTCGGCCGGCGGTCCAGACACAGGTACTCCACCGGCGGTACTTGGCTGCTTTTTGCCAGCAAACTCAGGCCGATTCTTGAGCCCCAGGTTCTGGATCACCTGCAGGGCCAGGGCATTTGACTGCAGAATGCTTACTTGAGTGGCGATTAGCAAGTCTTGGTTTTCAATGGGATCGGCGTATTGTTGGCTGTCTTTGAAGTTGAGAATGCTGCTGGGCGCATAATTCGATATCGAGATACGCGAGACCGCCTCATAGATGGGGGTCATACTAAGGGAAATTACGGCGCCAGCGGCAACCACGACCACTACCGACACAATAACAATCCACTTGCGTTTCCGCAGGATGCGCCAATAGTCACCAAGTGTCCGTCCCCGCGCGGAAGGGCCATACCCTTCCTGAAGCGTGGTTATTCCCGTCCAATCAGGTGGTGCAAGTTCGGTCGTGCCCTCGAGCAGTTTAGAAGAGCCCATTTCCTTTTACCTTCAACGTGGCTGAGATCCGGCGGCCGACGGTCCGCCGGACTGGCGGTCATCCCCCTGACCGATGCCCATGAGAGGGGCTTAAACACGTCTCGCTTGGGTTGCTTAGGAAAGGATTATATACTTCGGTGTGCCCGGCCGAGACACATCTTATGAATTAGCGGAAGAATCGCACTACTTCAACCGTGGCTACATACCCACGCAGGAATTCGTCACCGTGCTGATGAAGTCGCAATGGCAGATGACCCCCGAGGTGACGGGAGCATGACCCTCGCCGGCCGCATCATGCACCAGACGCTACCAAAAGCAGCCGCTGAGCGTCTCGCGTTCGCTGTTAATACTTACCGCCGCTACCAGGACTTAAGGCGCGACCTCGACGCTCTGCGCCGCCAATATACGGCATTGAACTCGCTGGATGAGCAAATCGATCTGCTCCGCGGCCACGAGATTTTCGGCGCCATCCAGCAGCATAGCGAGATCTCCGGCCTGCTCAAAGTCCTCAAGCAAAATCCCCCTCGCTATGTTTGCGAAATCGGTACAGCTTCGGGAGGTACGTTGTTCCTGCTCGCCCAAGTCTGTGCCCCTGCCGCTCTCTTAATCAGCGTCGATCTCGGCTTATCCGCAGAGCGCTGTTTCGCCCACGCCCGTTTCGCCACTCGCAAGCAGCGCATCGTCTCCATTCGCGGCGACTCCCGCGCTTCCACCACCTTAGAGCGCGTACGCTCTCTCTTGCACGGTCATCCGCTGGACCTGCTCTTTATCGACGGCGACCACTCCTACGACGCCGTGAGAGCCGACTTTACCCATTACAGTCCGCTGGTGCGATCAGGCGGACGGATCGTGTTTCACGACATCGTCCGTGACTTCGGCGCCCGCTGCGGCACGCCGACCGGGCATTATACTGGCGGGGTACCTGTTTTCTGGGAGGAAATCAAAGCCCAGCACCGCACTTTGGAACTAATCGAAGATCCGGAGCAGGATGGCTATGGCATCGGCATCGCGTACAAGTAGCAACCTGAGCCGGGAGTCTCATCCGGGCATCCCGGTGGTTTCCGTTGTGATGCCGACCTATAACGGCGAGAAGTTCCTGCGTCCGGCCATCGAAAGCATTCTCAACCAGACATTCCCCGACTTTGAACTCATCGTCATCGATGATGGCTCGATCGACAGCACGCCGAGCATATTGGCCGATTACAAAGGCAACGACACGCGCCTCATTGTCTTAACCAGCAAACGTAACCTGGGGATTGCAGGCGCCACCAACCGCGGCCTTGCCGCCGCCCGCGGGAAGTACCTTGCTTTACAGGACCACGACGATATTTCGTTGCCGCACCGCCTTCAGACCCAGGTGGATTTCCTCGACTCGAATCCGGATACTGCACTCGTCGCCTCGGCCGCGACATTGATTGACGATAGCGGAGCGACTCAGGGTGATTTTCCCCAGCCCTGTAACGAAATTGATCTCAAATGGGAACTGTTGTGGAGTTGTCCTATCCACCATACGGCCGTAATGATGAGGCGTAGCGCGATCGTAGACGTCGGGGGCTACCCCAATGACCCTGCGCTTCGATTTGCCGAGGCGTGGGAGCCGCTGGCACAAATTGCCATGCGTTATCGGATTGCGAATCTACCCGACAGGCTGGTGCTGTGGCGCAGGCACTCCGCCGCGACCTCCATCCAACACCGCCAGCAGGCATTAGCCGCCTGCGAGGCCACGGTCCTCCGGAACATCTACAGGTTGAGCAAACCACACGGCGCTGACGCCACGTTCGATCTTGAATTCCGCTATTCCGGATTGAGAGCGTTCCTTTATACCCCAGGTGTTAAGCCTCCACAGCTTCCAGCCCAGCAGGTAATTGCCGGCCTCCTTTTGTTGTGCGAGGTTCAGGAGAGGTTCTATCAGATTAACGACTTTCCTCGTCGGCTTGCGGCCAGACATCGAAGGACTTTGAACTGGTCTTGGGGAAAGCATGCGGTCGGATTGGCGATGCGTGCTCCATGGACCTGGCGCTGCCGAGTTCGCATTCTCCTGCTGGGGGTCCGATTGCTAAGCGTGTGGGCGTGGGCGGTAATAACTGGGTAGCATGGTGAGTCAGTCCTAAGGGCAGCGCCGAGCTTGGTGCCCAGGAATGGTTGGCACAATCGCGGAAGGTATGTGGAAAAAGGCAAAGCGCGTTTTGAAGCCGTCCGCCCGCCGAGTCGTGCGCTTGATCGCGATTCCGGCAGTGCGCGGCTATTTCAGATACGCCAGAACGCCCTTCCGAAAGAAGGTTTTATGGGACAGGGTCGTTGGGCAGAGCTTTCGCGGGCTCGCGCCTGCAGAAATTAGCTTCGTAGCCACGACAGTTTTCGGCAGCAAAATCGTCAGCAGCACAAGCGACATACTGGGAAAATACGTGTATTACTTCGGAGTCTGGGAGCCGAATTTGACCAGCTGGATCGGGCAGCGTCTCGCACCTGGCGACGTGTTCGTGGATGTCGGGGCAAATATCGGTTATCATACTCTACTAGCTTCGAAGCTGGTCGGTGAGTCCGGCAAGGTCGTCTCCATCGAGGCATTTCCTGCCATTTTCTCCCTTCTCCAAAAGCACTTGAGCTTGAACCGCGTCCATAATGTCCGCGCTGTGAACTGCGCGGCGTGGGACGGAGAGGATACACTTACGTTCTACACTGGCTTCGACGATCTGCCGGTTACTACCACGGCGATGCCGCGGTGGGCCGCCGAGTGGCACCTGGAAAGGAGGTGCCAAGTACGCGCCAAGGCCCTCTCCGACATCCTCGACGCGGATGAGATTAAAGGGGCCCGTCTGATCAAAATAGACGTGGAGGGCGCTGAATGGCATGTTCTTTCCGGAATGAAGTCATTGATGGCCCGCTGTCGTGATGATCTCGAGGTCATTCTCGAGGTAACACCCTCTATCCTCGAAGCTGAAGGCAAAAGCACTCAAGACATTCTGGATTTCTTCGCTGCGCGGGGGTTTCACTCCTACAGCATGGATAACTCGGAAGCTGCCTATTTTGCTCCCACCATAAGCCCGCCAAAAAGAATCGATCATATCCCCCAGAAGCAGACCGACGTTATTTTTTCCCGCATTGACACAGAGGTTCTGTCCCTGTGAGTCACGAATCCGAGAGAATCACGCCAGTGGCGAGGCTAATGGGCACAGAACGGATGGACGCGTGAGGGTTTGCTTTGTTTCCCACTCCTGGCAGTGTGAGGGAGCCGAGAAGGCTCTTCTCGAAACCATAGAAATCTTGAAAGACGAAGGCGTCGAATGTAGGGTCTTTGTCCCCGGGCCAGGCCAAATGGTCGACGAGTTGATACGGCTTAAAGTCCCCTATTGCGTGCTACCCTTTCATTGGTGGGTTGGAGCAAAGACGGAGTCGCTAAGGACCCGTGTAGACGTGTTGGGGATGATCCTTTTCGAAACCCTGCCGATGCTTGAGAAGGCGATGCAGTGGAGGCCTGATGTCATATACAGCAATACCAAAGCAATCGTGGTTGGCGCTCTCATGGCTTACGTGCTTCGGCGGCCCCATGTCTGGCACTTACACGAGTTCGGCGAGGAAGACCACGGTCTGGCGTTCACTTTGGGAGACCGAATATCATACCGGCTGATGAATTCGCTATCTTCAATTTGCATCACGAATTCGAGGGCAGTAACTGCAAAATACGCACCTCACATCTCGGCCTCGAAGCTGCGGCAAATCTATTACTCCATGCATTGCCCATGGCCCGAGGGCGAAGAATTAGGCTCGCGACCGGCCATCCCGCCGCGAAGGTTCCCCTATCGTTGCATTATTATCGGCAGATTTTCCACAGGGAAGGGCCATCAGGAGGCCATAGAGGCTATGGCTGAGCTACGGCAGCAGGAAAACACGTGCGATCTCCTGGTGGTTGGAAGCGGGACCCGGGAGGAAGAAAATTACCTGAGGAGTTTGGTACTGCGACACCGATTAGAAGAGCGCGTGCTTTTCATGGGGCAGGTTCGCAATGTGCTGCCATTCGTACAAGCCGCCGATATCGCGCTGATGTGCTCGCGCGCTGAGGCATTTGGCAGAGTTACAGTGGAAGCGATGCTCGCCGGGAAACCAGTAATCGGGGCAAACGCCGGTGGGACCCCGGAACTGATTCAAGAAGGCACAACCGGCCTCCTGTACCGGTCGGGAGATCCGAGGGACCTAGCTGAAAAGATTAAGTACCTTTGTCAACGTCCACTGGTGGCAAAGCAGATGGGAGTGAACGGGAGAGAGTGGGCGCGAGCCACCTTTACCAAGAGCCGCTACCGCAATGAAATACTCTCGGCGCTCCAAGCCGCCATCGGATCGGCGCGAACGTGAGTAACGGGCTCTTGCGGTTCCTTACCGGCAGTATTACGGCCTCTATGACTGACGGTCATCACGCAATTACCAGGGTCGTCACAACCTGAACGATGAATGCCGACCTAGCGTGCGCAATGACCAGTCACTTCAGCAATCAGCGATGAAATGCCGTTGGCGAATGTCTCTTCGTTGAAGCCCCTGGTAACTCTGACTAAGGCATTCGAGCGGATCCTTTTCCAGAGCTGCCTGTCCTCATACAGTCGGCAACACCCTTCTGCAAACGCGACGGGGCTGCTCGCGACCAAGCAGTCTTCCTGATCCTTCCATCCAAGTTGCTCAGCAATCAGGGTAGACACTACCAGCGGAACCCCAAAAGCCGCGGCTTCATGCGCCTTATAAGGGATACCGGCAGCGTACCGTGTGGGCACCACGAATACTCGCGCCTGATTGTACAAGTCGGTCAAGTTTTCCTGGTGTCCTACGACACGGATGCCGTCCACCTTCAGATCAGCGAGTGCGGCATCGCTTCCATGTCCTGCAATAACGAGCCCGGCACCTGTCGCCTCCCGCACGTGCGGCCATATCGCCGAGCAGAAAAAAAGCATGGAATCAGCGTTGGGGTTGTCTTTGCCTGTCATGGCTCCGACAAACAAAAACGAACGTCGCTCATTGAATTCAGCAGGAGTAGGCCAAGGATCGATTCGATGGCCAATGACGTACACCTTGGGTATACCGCCCGCCAAAAAAATGCAGCGGTCCCTTTCCGACACGACAACTACAGCATCTGCTGCCTTGGCCAAACTCAGCTCTCGCTCCAGCGCACTGTCCGCGTCTGGCGTGGAAATGTCATGGCCGGCAATCTGCCCCTTGAGTCGCTCTCGATCTGCAAAGATCGCCTCCGCATCGTAAACCAGCCGGCCCCTCCATTGCGCTCCGCGGGCCTCCGCCTCATGCAGAAAGGCAGCCATGTTGTGGGGACGGCTCACCCATATCAAGTCGCTGTTCGGTAAGTAGGCGCTGAAAAGCCGCTCTCGTTCAAACACACCATCAAACAGCTCGACGTCCCGCACGATATCGGCATACTCATTTTCCAGCGACAACGGGTCACGAAATGCCGCACAGGTTACATGATGGCCTTTTTTTGCGAGGCAACTCAATATGTCATTGCTGCGGGGAAACCCCCGTCCCAGATGCCGGTGCGGAATTCGGTCGTCGATATACAGCACTCTGAGCCCCGTGGAGTGCACGGACACGCGCGCGAACTGTAGGTTGTCGCGGGAACTCTGCGAATGTTCCAGCAGTACATGTTTCCACTTTTCGCGGAACTTAACGCGGTTGGCTGCCATTAATCCTTTTGCCGCCTTTTCTCCTTTGGAGGAGCCGAACTCGTAGTGCCGAATAATGGCCCGGGGCTCGTAGAGTACGCGCAAGTTCCGTTCCCATACTTCTAGGCAGTAATCCGTGTCTTCGTAGTAGGCCGGAGAAAATAACAGGCTGAATCCCTCCAGCTCCAAAAAAAGTCGGCGGGGAGTAAACAAAAACGCAGCCGAACAATAATCCACTGGGCGCCGAAAGTGGTACCGCAACCGGCCAGGATTATCGCCTCGTCCGTAGCCTAGGGCCGTGCCATCTGCCCAAACAATGCTTCCCGCCTCCTGTAGATCGCCGTTGGCCAAGAGAATTTTGCCGCCCACCACGCCGACGCTCGGATCCTCAAAATTCAGCAGCGCTGCACTGAGAGCATTGGGCTGCAGGAGAGCATCATTGTTGAAGAAGCACAGAAATTCGCCTTGTGATGTTTCCGCGGCCTGCATACACGCCCTAGCGAATCCGACATTGGCCTGGTTGCGCATGATCTTCGCACCGTCAACTCGTTCCAGGAGACGGGCGGTGTCATCGGTCGAACCATTGTCGACAATCACGACTTCGCACGACACATCGGCGTTGGCGGCAATTGACGCAAGGCTAAGGACGGAGAGATGGGCTTTGTTGTAGAAAACCAAGATAAGCGACAATCTAGCTTGCTCTTCTTTGGGAAATGCAATACGTTCGTCGCTACCCAATAATTGCTGAAGGCGTTTTCGGCCGGCCCGGTCCCAGGACCGCTGGCCTGCAAGCACACTAACGGGATTAGGAGGCCAGTAAATGCGGTGTCGAGCCCATAGCCGTAGCCAGTATTTGATACCGGACGTGAGAGGGAGACGACGAATAATTCCGCAAGCAATGGAAAGACGTTCTTCCACGCCACCCTTGAATGCCTTCAGCAGAATGCGAGCTCGTTGCCCAGCTTTTGCGCTATGTTCCACCCTATAATATCGCATAGATTATAAAGCTCTCGCCGGTTGTCCGCGGGCAGTATTACGGTCCTATGAGCTACCATCACACAATCGCGCCGGTCGTCTCTGTGGTGATGCCGACCTACAATGGGGAAAGATTTCTTCGTCCTGCCATCGAGAGTATCCTCAACCAGACGCTTACAGATTTCGAACTGATCGTCATCGATGATGCTTCCACCGACAGCACGCCGCGCATACTTGCCGGGTTCAAAGACGCCCGCCTGAATTTGTTAACAAACAACTGCAATCTGGGAATTGCGGGAGCGACGAACAAGGGTCTTGCGGTCGCACGCGGCGAATACGTGGCGTTGCAGGACCACGATGATGTTTCCCTCCCGCACAGGTTTCAGACTCAGGTGGCCTTTCTCGCCGCTCATCCGGATTTTGCTCTGGTCGGTTCCAATTGCATACTGATTGACGGAGAAGGCACTCGCGACGGCATTCAGGTTCAGCCGGAGGATGACTTGGTACTCAGATGGGAGCTGCTGGTTCGGAATCCGTTTCACCACACCAGCGTTATGGCCAGATTGAGTGCCATCCGCGAAACGGGCGGGTATTCGGCGGATCCATCTTTTCACTTCGCAGAGGATTATGACCTTATCTCCCGCCTCGCGTTGCATCATCGGGTGGCCAACATAAAAGAACCCCTCGTTCTTTGGCGTCGGCACTCCACAACAGCGACCTGGAGAAACCAATCGCAACAGACGATTGCCGCCGAGACCATTTCGTTCCGTAACATGTCCGTGATGATCTCTCCGGGCCTCGAACAGACCTACAGCTTCGATGGGTTGAGGGCCTTCTTGCTGACCCCAGCCGGCAAAGTTCCGGACTTGCCCGCTCGCCAGGTTGCAGGGGGCGTGCAGTTGATCCGCGAACTTCGAAGGCGCTTCTATCGCGTGTACGGTTTCACCGGTCCGGCTGTTGGGAAACATAGGAGGCAGACGGATTGGATCTGGGCCAAGCACGCTGCGGCGCTGGCCGTACGTGCCCCGTGGGACTGGCGCTCGCGAATGCAGATTCTCTTTCTCGGACTGCAATGCCTCGTTTCGGCGTTTTTCGTGCCCTTCTGGGGCCCCGACAGTAAAGCTGAAGAACGACGCTGATAAAATGGGGCATCAATGGCCTCGACCCTCGTTTCTGCCGAGACACTACGCGTAAATCGACATTACCCCAAGCGAATTCTGATCTGTTCCAGCGTCTGGATGGTCGGCGGTCTGGAGATCCACAACGTTAATCTCAGCCAATTGCTTGTCTCAAATGGGGCTGAGGTCACATTCGTCACCCGTTATGCGGTTCCCGGCTCTCCAGCCATCGATCGATTGCGCGAAGTTCCAGTGCGCTTTCTGACTACGCCGTTTGCTCATCGTACAAGCCATCTTTCTACGGCATGGGCGGTGGCGTTCTGGCCGCATCAACTGCACGGCCAGTTTGATGTGCTGTACACCTTCGACACCACCTGGTTTGCGGTTTTTCTGGCACGATTTGTAAAGTCCAGCGGCTACGTGCTTGGTAGCAACTTCGGCACACCCAATCTGGACAGCGACCACCTGCACCCGGCAACCCGGGGCACATTGGACGGCTTTGTGGTCGAGTCTCCGATGCAAATCGAGGCTTACGACAGTTTGGAGGTCCCGGTGAAGGCGGTGCCGCTAATCGGTCAGATTTCTGCCGTGCCAGAGCGACGACCGCGGCAGATTGATGAACTCCATGTAGCATTCATTGGAAGACTGATTGCCGCGAAGGGAATACATCGTTTGTTGGATATGTGGCCTTCCCTCAACATCCAACCCGCGCGCCTAGATTTTTACGGACACGGCCCCGAACTTGAGACGCTTGAGCAGGAGATAAGAAGCCGCGGCTTGAGCAATTGCGTACAGTTACACGGAGAGTATGACGCCGCTGGCCTACCGGAAATTATGGCTAGCACTGACTTATTGGTTTTTCCCACCAACCACGCCGAAGGCCTGCCCTTGACCTTACTGGAATGTATTGCATATGGTGTGCCGTTTGTAGCCTCCGATGCCGGCGCAATTCCAACGTTGGCAGAAAATAACCCTGACGTCCGCGTGGTGCCGCTGGAACAGGCCGCTTTCAAGCGGGCGATCGAAGAAATGTCTGCAAGCATCAGATCCGGACACACTCGAGGCGACCGTCTCCAGGAATGGTATCGGGCCCGCTTTAGCTATACCCAGATTAGCCAGCAATGGCTGCAGGCGCTTCTCACGCCAAAGCAATTCTGGGGCCCCCCAACGCGGTCGTCGCGCAGCACGCCAAAACTGCACGACGTCGTGGCCCGACGAATATGGAAAAACATTGCGAAGTAAGTAGCCGGGCAGATGCCCTGCGCCACTTCATCCCGATCGCCGCACCGCGAAGCAAACATCCGCCGGCCATCGAAAGAGCGCCCTATACTGCCTTAAGCCGGGATCTCTCCACGTGACACTATTCCCGCCCGCACGCTTTGTACCCTTCAGTTTCAATTCAATATGGCTCCCTTCGTAAAGGACGCCGCTCGTGTCGGCAGTAACCGCGTGATGGTATCGGCCTCTCTCGCCCATCTAGCCTGTGCTGACAAACTTCGCCGTCTTTCTGAACTAAGCCGCTTAAGTGCTGTGCTGCTGATGCCAGTTCCAGGCCGTTTCGACGATTTGGCGCAACGATCGCTGTGCCGTCCACGACAGCAAGCTCTGTGCCCGGGACGGATCGGCCACAAGTATCGGCGCGTCACCGGGCCGGCGGTTTGTCGCACGATAAGGCACGCGTTTCCCCGTAACCTCCTCGATCGTGGTCAGCAGGTGTTTTACGGAATGTCCCTCACCAGTGCCAAGATTCAGCGCGAGTCTCCGCGTGCCTGTCATAAGAAGCTGAAGTGCCAGCACGTGAGCTTCCGCAAGGTCGTTAACGTGAACATAGTCCCGAATGCAGGTGCCGTCAGGCGTCTTATAGTCGGTGCCATAGATCTGCAGTTCCGGGCTGGTGCCGGCGGCAGCTGCCAGCGCCAGGGGAATGATGTGTGTCTCGGGATCGTGAACTTCGCCAATCTCGCCGCTCTCGTCAGCGCCCGCTGCATTGAAATACCGTAAGTTGGCGTATCGCAACCCGTACGCTCTTTCATACGATTCCAGAGCATTTTCAACGAATAGCTTGGAGATGCCGTACGGATTAATGGGCTGCCGGGGTGTATCCTCGGCAATTGGGATCTTGTCGGGAATTCCATAAACGGCGCAACTGGAGGAGAAAACAAAATTATCTATCCCGGAATCGAGGGCGGTATTCAGTAATGTGAGCGCTGATTCCACATTGTTGTAGAAGTATTTTCTAGGATACTCGACTGATTCACCCACATAAGCGCAGGCCGCGAAATGCATGACAGCGTCAATCCGCTTCATGGTGACGGCTAATGTTTCTCTATCTGCAATTTCACCTACAATCAATTCGAACCCATCGGCCAGTTTCTTTCGACCAGTGGATAGATTGTCGTAGATGATAACCTCATAACCATGCTGCCGCAGAATGCGCGCTGTGTGACTTCCGATATAGCCCGCACCGCCAACAACTAAGATAGCCATAGATATGCGTAATGGGCCGAAATTAATTAGGGACTAAACCATGCAGTTTTGCTGCAAGTTCTTTTAAAGAACTGACCGTACGCCAGCCACCAGGGAACGTAACTTACTCTCCGATGCGCAGGCACGGACTTTCCGGCTGCGATCAGGCTCCTTTGAGGGGCTCGCAACCGTAAAGCCTCCGCTTTGCCGGAAGATACTTACTTTCTAATCAAATATCCGTTCGGCGCGAAGGTAAACCCGAACCGCGTCTCCCTCTTGCGGTCAGACGAGTAATCTTCCGGATACAGGCGCATATACTCTTCGATCGCTTCGAATGGCCCCTCGCCCCAACCCGGCAGTAACGGATGACCATTGATGCAGCCATCTTCTACTACCAGGTAATCTCCCTTCTGGAGCAAGGGCCGGAGCAGTTCCATCTCAGCCAGGACATGCTTCTTGCTGTGGTCGCTGTCAAGAATGGCAAAGACCGGTCCGGGCAACTTTTTTCGCCACTCTGCGATGGCCTCCGCCACCTTCGGATCGGCTGACGAACACTCGAGGAACTCGATGTTTTGGTCCTGGCGCGCGCGCTCGAAGATCTGGCTCTGAAGTACATCCACGGAAAGCACTCGATACGGATGTCCCATCGATCTCAGCAAGTGGGAGAGGTACAGAGCCGATCCTCCGTTGCAGCTGCCGAACTCAATTACCAGGCTAGGCTGCATTTCGGTCAGGATTTCCTGGTAGTTCCACAAATCAAAAGGGAGCTTCTTTATAGGAACGTCGAGCCAGCGCATCTCCTGCCAGAGGTTGGTGTTGAAGAACCACACGCCATAGTCGCGACCGACATTGGAGCGGGTGCGGTGTCGCAGGAAAGCCGAAACACCAGCCCTTAAGCCTCTCAGTTTTGTGCGATAGGAGTCCATCGTTAAGCCCAGGCCGGTACAGCCGGGTTGCAAGAGAGAGATTATATATCCACCCAGCGCCCGGCGAGGATACGTCGCGGTTTCGGTAGCCGAATCTGATATCCGCGCACTGCTCGTTCTATAAGTAGAATTAGATTTCTAAGATTGCGAGAGGGCGGACCATCATTTGCGCATATGCCTCATAGGAGCAGCTAATCCCTCCAACAATCCACGCCTGCTGCGCGAGGCCGACCTGCTTTCTCAGCAGCACGAGGTTCGCGTAGTTTGTCAGGGATCGAGTCGGGCGGCGGCTAAGGCTGACGAGCGCCTGCTGGCTCGGCGCTCCTGGCGCCTT
>Ga0181532_10000503_pt1 | contig 40278 bp, 34 predicted proteins | sample PEATcosm2014_Bin_33_FD_119768 | JGI IMG/M metagenome (GOLD analysis project Ga0181532, IMG submission 119768) | Peatland microbial communities from MTU Mesocosm Facility, Houghton, MI, USA - PEATcosm2014_Bin11_30_metaG | ecosystem: Environmental > Terrestrial > Soil > Wetlands > Peat | place...
CCTGGGCCGCGCCGCCGTCGAGCTGGCCAAGGACTGGCGCACCGACAAGATGCTGCGCTCGCTGGAAGCTCTGCTGCTGGTCGCCGACCAGGGCCAGACCTTCCTCATCAGCGGCCAGGGCGATGTGATCGAACCGGACTCGGGCATCGCGGCCATTGGCAGCGGAGGCCCATATGCTATCGCCGCCGCAACTGCCCTGTTCGAGCATACTGACCTGCCGCCCCGCGCCATCGCCGAAGAGGCCATGAAGATCGCCGGAAAAATTTGTATCTACACCAATGACAAAATCACCATCGAGGAACTGTAGGAGCGGTTGCGGAGGCAATTAATGTCCACTAAGGAAGATCTGGCAGGTTGGGTGATGGAAGCGGTTCTAAACAATGGCGGCGAAGCCAAGATCTTAACCATTTGCAAGCACGTATGGGATAACCATGAGCAAGACCTCAGACAATCTGGGGACCTGTTCTATACATGGGGCTATGACATACGTTGGGCGGGGCAATGGCTTCGTGACAACGAATATCTTATGCCGAAGGAAGCCTGCAAGCGAGGCGTCTGGGTTGCGACGACTAAAGGCAAAAATTACATGGGCACTGCAGTCGCTAAATGACAAGCACATTGGGTGCGGCGCCTGAAGGAAGCAGAGTCGCTTAGGGACGACACAGTGCGAATCGTCGTTTGTGCCACTAGAGGCGATCCGCAGATCCCGCAATTCCGCTGCGCTCCGCTCGGGATGACAACCATGGGACGTGAACGTCCTAACTGAGAACTGATAACTAATTATGGCACTCTATCTTCCCGCAACCGCCGATGAAGAACACGTCGCACTCGACGAACTCACCCCGCGCGAAATCGTGCGCGAGCTCGACAAATATGTTGTAGGCCAGAACCAGGCGAAGCGCGCCGTCGCCATCGCGCTGCGCAATCGCATGCGTCGCCAGAAACTTTCCGCGGAGCTGGCGGAAGAGGTCATTCCCAAGAACATCATCATGATCGGCCCCACCGGCGTGGGCAAAACCGAGATCGCCCGCCGCCTGGCCAAGCTGGCCAACTCGCCCTTCATGAAGGTTGAGGCATCGAAGTTCACCGAAGTCGGCTACGTTGGTCGCGATGTCGAATCCATGATCCGCGATCTGGTCGAGATCGCGATCGACATGGTGCGCGAGGAGAAGCTGGAAGACGTCGCCGACAAGGCCGAGATGAATGCCGAAGAGCGCTTGCTCGACCTGCTGTTGCCGTCAATGCCCGCGCAGGTGCAGCCGAAGCCTAGTCCCGATCAGCAGCAGATCGGTTTCAACATCAATAGCGAACCGCTCCTGGCGGGCGAACCGGGCTCGCGTACCCGCGAAAAACTTCGCCAGCAGTTGCGCGAGGGCAAGCTCGACGAGCGCATCGTCGAACTCGACGTCCGCGAAAAATCCATGCCCGCCTTCGAGATCATCTCCAACCAGGGCGTCGAGGAGATGGACGTCAACATCAAGGACATGCTGCCCAACATCTTCGGCCAGCGCACCAAGAAGCGGAAGATGAACGTCAGCGAGGCATTCGAATATCTGATCCAGGAAGAAGAGCAGCGCCTGGTCGATATGGACCAGGTGACCCGCATCGCCGTCGAGCGCGTCGAGAATTCCGGCATCATCTTCCTCGACGAGATCGACAAGATTGCCGGCCGCGAAGGCGGCCACGGCCCCGACATCTCGCGCGAAGGCGTGCAGCGCGACATCCTGCCCATCGTCGAAGGCACCACCGTGAACACACGTTACGGCATGGTGCGTACCGACCACATCCTGTTCATCGCCGCCGGCGCCTTCCACGTCTCCAAGCCCAGCGACCTGATCCCCGAGCTGCAAGGCCGCTTCCCCATTCGCGTGGAGCTGCAATCGCTGACTGTCGAAGACTTCATCAAGATCCTCACCGAACCCAAGTCGTCGCTCACCAAGCAGTACATCGCCCTGCTCGACACCGAAGGTCTGCGCCTGGAGTTCACTCCGGAAGCGCTGGCCGAGGTCGCCAACTTCGCTTTCCGCGTGAATGAGGGCACGGAAAACATCGGCGCGCGCCGCCTGCACACCATCATGGAAAAGGTGCTGGACATCATCAGCTTCGAAGCGCCTGATATGAAGGAGAAGCACGTCGTCGTCGACGCCGACTACGTCCGCAACACCCTAACCGACATCGTGAAGGACCAGGATCTGTCGCGGTACATTCTCTGACGATTGGTTCCGCGATGCTTCGAAGGGGCGCACCTTTAGAGCCTGCCCTGAGCCTGCCGAAGGGTGCGCCGTTTCAACTCTCTTGAATTGTCATCCCGACCGAGGACTGCAGTCCGAGCGGAGGGACCTGCTTTCTTGCTCTTCGGCCAATCTTTTCGATCGTCCGTCCGACGCGCATTCACGAACCCCGACAGTGGCGCATAGTACAATCCTCTCCCAGCAAACCTCTGCAGGATGACGCTACGTTTCTGGCCGCCCGCGTGTGCTCGCCCATCCTTTTCGATAAGGCAGGCGACGACAGCGAACTCGTGTCTCGCTTTGCTGACGATCAAGGAGCCGAGTCTGTGAGTCTTAGCTTGTTGCTACGGATAACCTTGCGCTGGATGGCCCTGGCGGTCACGATTCTCTTCAATCTTTCGCTTTGCGCGCAAGATTCGCAGCAACCCACTACGCCGAAGGCGACGGCCTCGCAACCAGCGCCTGCTGCAGAAGACGCCGCCGCGGCGGCGGAGGCAAAGCTGGAAAAGGATGTGCAGAATCCGGTGTCGGAACTCATCACCCTTCCCTTGCAGAACAACACCAACTTCGAGTACGGGCCATACGATCGCACGCAAAACGTGCTGGATATTCAGCCGGTCATCCCCATCAACCTGAACGAGCATTGGATGATCAAGAGCCGTACCATCCTGCCGGTCAGCTGGCAGCCGTATGCGAACCAGAACTCCGGCGGCGAATTCGGATTAGGCGACACGACGCAAACTTTCTTCCTCGCACCTCGAGGCGACCGCAAGTTGATATGGGGCATCGGCCCTGCGCTGGTCATCCCCACCGCAACCAACACCGTTCTCGGGCAAGGCAAGTTCAGCGTTGGACCATCCGTGCTCGCGTTGTCTCAGCCAGGACACTGGACCGTGGGCGCGTTGATCAACAATGTGTGGTCAGTCGCCGGCTCCGGCAGCCGTCTGCCGGTAAATCTCATGCAGTTGCAGGCATTCGTCACCTACCAGATGAAGAAGGGATGGTATGTCGCAACCTCGCCCATCCTCCAAGCCAACTGGAGAGCTGCGAGCGGCAATGTTTGGCTTGTGCCGGTGGGCGGCGGCCTCGGCAGAATCACCAGGATGGGCTCGCAGCCGATTAACGTCACCGCGCAGTTCTACGGTAACGTACTCTATCCGCAGGAAGTTCACCGTGGAGTATGCGGTTGCAGTTTGATCTGCTCTTCCCGGAAGGTCCCAAAAAGTAGCCGCTCCGGCGACTTCGGAATCAACGTTGAGCCTGATGGCTTGGCAGCCGCAGCACCATGTACTCTTCATCAATGTAGCGGGCGCCGATCTTTAGCGCCTTGGTCTCACAGCCGAATGAGATGAACCCCAGCGAACGATACAACGCGATGGCAGGGGTTGTGTCGTGGTAACGCTCAGCAGAATCTGCTCGAGACCTTCTATAGCTGCGGCGCGCTCCAGAAGCCCTTTCATCATGCTGCGGCCAATCCCCTTGCCGCGCATCTCCGCCTTAAGATACACGCCCCAGATGCGCCCCTTGTGGCGCTCTTTCACTCCAGGTTGCCGCACAAATCCTGCCGTGCCGACGAGCTTCCCGTCGTCGAATGCGCTGACGACGAAGTGCTCCGCCAGATCGACGGCAAGCCGCGACCGGATGTTGTCCTTGCTCAGCTTGCGGTGATCGTCCGGCGAGGAGTTGAACGCCTCGGGCTCGCGCTCCAGCGCCTCGAGCCGGAAATTCCAATACACAGCGGCATCATCAGGCGTGAGGATTCGGAATTCGACTGGCGTCATTCGAGATTCATGACTGGCAACGATTCAACGTTACCGGGTTTCCGTGCCTCTGTGTCTCTGTGGTGAAAACGAAACTCAGTCCTCCCCCACCCTCAACACCGCCAGAAACGCTTCCTGCGGAATGTCCACGCGCCCGATGCGTTTCATGCGCTTCTTGCCTTCCTTCTGCTTCTCCAGCAGCTTGCGCTTGCGGCTGATATCGCCACCATAGCATTTGGCAATGACGTTCTTGCGCATCGCGGCCACGGTTTCGCGCGCGATGACCTTCGCGCCGATCGCCGCCTGGATCGCAACTTCAAACATCTGTCGCGGAATCAGCTCGCGCATCTTCGATACCAGCGCGCGTCCGCGATCGTACGCAAAGTCCTTATGCACGATGATCGACAGCGCATCCACCGGATCGCCCGAAACCAGAATATCCAGCTTCACCATCGGCGACTCCCACGCTCCTGCCAGGTGATAATCCAGCGACGCGTAGCCGCGCGAAACGGTCTTCAGCTTGTCGTAGAAGTCCAGCACGATTTCGTTCAGCGGCAACTCGTACGTGAGCATTACGCGCGTGGAGCTGACGTACTCGAACGCCTTCTGCTTGCCGCGCTTGTCTTCCACCAGCTTCAGAATGCCGCCAACGTACTCCTCGTTGGTCAGGATCGTCGCCAGGATCACCGGCTCTTCGATCTTCACAATCTCGCTGGGATCGGGCCAGCGCGAAGGATTGTCCACCTCAGTCACCGTGCCATCGGTCAGCGTGATCTTGTAGCGCACGCTGGGGGCGGTGGTGATCAGGTCGAGGTTATACTCGCGCTCCAGCCGCTCCTGAATGATCTCCATGTGCAGCAGGCCGAGGAGGCCGCAGCGGAATCCGAAGCCCAGCGCCACCGAACTTTCCGGCTCGAAGAAAAATGACGAATCGTTCAGCCGCAGCTTCTCCAGCGCCTCGCGTAGCAGCGTGTGCTCATGCGCGTCCACGGTGTAGATCCCGGCGAAGACCATCGGCTTCAGCTCTTCGAAGCCGGGCAACGGCTCGATCGCCGGATGATGATCGTCGGTAATCGTGTCGCCGATCTTGGTGTCGGCAACATTCTTGATGTTGGCGATCAGGAAACCGACTTCGCCGCCGGAGAGCTGATCCACTTCCACCGGTTTGGGCGTGAGCACGCCGAGCGTTTCCACATCAAACGTGCGGCCATTTGACATCAGCCGGATGCGCTGGCCTTTGCTGATCGTCCCTTGGATGACACGCGCCAGCACCACCACGCCGCGATAGGAATCGAACCACGAATCGAAGATCAGAGCCTGGAGTTGATTGGCTGCGCGGCCCACCGGCGGCGGAATCCGCTTCACGATCGCTTCCAGCACCTCGGGCACGCCCTGCCCGGTCTTGGCACTGATGGCCAGCGCGTTCGACGCGTCGAGACCGACCGCGCTCTCGATCATCTCCTTGGTGCGCTCGATGTCGGCGCTGGGTAAATCAATTTTGTTGATGACCGGGATGATCTCCAGTCCGTTGTTGATGGCGATGTAGGCGTTGGCCAGCGTCTGCGCTTCCACGCCCTGCGACGCGTCAACCACCAGCAGCGCGCCCTCGCACGACGCCAGCGAGCGCGATACTTCATAACTAAAGTCCACGTGCCCGGGCGTGTCGATAAGGTTCAGCTGGTACGTCTTGCCATCGGCCGCCGGATACATCATGCGGACCGAATGTGCCTTGATGGTGATGCCCCGCTCGCGCTCTAGGTCCATCGTGTCCAGCACCTGGGCTTCCATCTCGCGTGCCGTCAGCGAGCCGGTAAGCTCCAGCAGACGGTCGGCAAGCGTGCTCTTCCCATGATCGATATGGGCGATGATCGCGAAATTTCGGATGAGTGAGGGATCCATGCGAGCTAGCTGAACGCTGCTTTGATTCTACAGGCAAGACGCGTTCTCTGTTGACGCGAGCGCGGCTCGACGACCATGCATCGATGGCGCGAGGGAACCGCTCATTGGGTGGAAATAGCCGATTATCTTCCGCTCTGCAATCGGTAGAATCGGAGAGCATGCTGATCCTCGCTTCCGCTTCGCCCCGTCGCGCCGAGCTTCTCCGCAATGCTGGGATTCCCTTCACCGTGGTGCCTGCTCATGTGCGGGAAGAACCGCTGCCGCATGAGACGCCGCTGGATTATGCGCAGCGGCTGGCCCGCGACAAAGCTCTGGCCATCTTCGCGAGCCATCCCGAAGACGCCGTCCTTGGCGCCGATACCGTCGTAGTTGTTGATGAACACCTGCTGGAGAAGCCAACCGATGCTGATGACGCGGCCCGCATGTTGCGTCTGCTTTCAGGCCGCACACATCAAGTCATAACCGGCGTCTGCGTCTTAGCCCAGGGATTTGAGCGAAGCGAAGCCGAGGTGACGCAGGTCAGGTTTAGCCAGCTTTCCGGCGACGAGATCGCGGCTTACGTTAGCACCGGTGAGCCGATGGACAAGGCGGGTGCCTACGCGATACAAGGCATCGCCTCGCGCTGGGCGGAGCGCATCGAAGGCTGCTATTTCAATGTTGTGGGATTGCCGCTGCCGCGGGTCTATCGGCTACTGCGGGCCGCCGAAGCGGCCACTGGAAAGACACTGCTCTAGATCAAGCTGAAGTGCGGCGCAGGCCGCTACTTCTTCTCTTCCGGTGTGGTCGTGGGGGGAGCAGTCGGCGGCGTCGTGGTAGTGGTAGTATCAGGCTTGTTGCCTTCATTCAGCGACGACTTGAAATTGCGAATGCCTTCTCCCAATCCTTTGCCCAAGTCACCCAGCTTCTTCGGTCCAAAGATGAGCAGAACAATTACCAGGATCACCAGTAAGTGCATGGGCTGGAATAGACCTTCCATAAACCCTCCCTCAACACGGCCCGGTGCGTCAGCGATCAGGCAACGGACAGCAAGTTTCTAAGCAGATTCTAGGCTTTTCGCAAGCGGCGCGTCAAAAAAGTCCTCGAACCCGCCCACCTATTCAATCGCCTGAATCAATCCGGCCAGCAGAGCCGCCCGGCGCGGCAATTCCGCGGCGATCACGTGTTCGTGTGCGGCGTGGGCTCCGTCGCCCACAGCTCCCAATCCGTCCAGTGTCGGAATGCCAATGCCGGCGGTGAAGTTGCCGTCCGAGCCGCCGCCCACCGCGACCTCCCGCAGTCCGAATCCCAGCTCCCGCGCAATCCTGCGCGCTAGTTCAAACAGCGCGGCAACCTGCTCCGTTCGCTCCAGTGGCGGACGGTTGATGCCGCCTTCAATCTCCAGCGTGCAATGCGGATTGACCGGGCGGAGCTCGCGGACACGGCGCTCCATCTCCGCGCCGTGATCTTTGTGTGCGACGCGAAGATCCAGTTCGGCGACCGCTTCGCCGGCGACAACATTCGTGCGCGTGCCTCCGCGAACGACGCCCACGTTCAACGTGACACCGCGCTCCAGATCGGTCAGCCGGGAGACGGCCTGGATCTGATGCGCCAGTTCGACAATCGCGCTGTGGCCCTTCTCGAAATCGAGTCCGGAATGCGTAGGCTTTCCCGTTACCTTCAAGGTGAACGAACCAACTCCCTTGCGTGCGGTCTTCAGCGCGCCGCCCGGTCCGGCGGGCTCACACACCAGCACCGCGGCACACTGCTTCGCCAGCTTTTCCGTGATGGCGCGCGAGCTGGCGCTGCCCATTTCTTCGTCCGACACCAGCAACACCTTCACCGAACGCGGCAGGCCGCCCGCGGTTTCGCGCAGCGCCCACAAGGCGAACATCATCTGCACAATGCCGCTCTTCATGTCGAAAACTCCCGGCCCGTAGAGCCGCCCGCGCTCGTGTCGCCACGGCATCTTCTGCAGCGTTCCAGCGTCGTACACAGTGTCGAAGTGTCCCAGCAATAGCAACGGCGCGCGTCGGCTCGCTCCCGCGAAGTTCACTTGCAGGTGATTGCCCGCCGCGCGCTGGCGATGAATCCTGATGGTGCCGCCCAGGCAACCAAACTCGCTAGCCAGGTGAGCACAGAGTTCGTCGCATGCGCGCTTGTCCTGAGTGGGAGACTCGCGCACCACCACCTCGCGCACGCTGGCGATCATCTCGTCCTGGCGTGCGGTGAGCCAGGTTAGCGTTCCGCGAAGATCGAACTGCTCAGGCTTTGCCTTCCGCATAGTTCTGTCCCTGTCATGTTAATCGTCAAAATTCGCCCTGCGCCCGCCACTGGCAATCGTCAAATGTATAATCGTGGTTTTCACCATCCTCCATGAGTGATCCGGCCCATTCCGCGCCTGAGAGCAGTCAAGATATCCAGCTCAACATCGGCGAGCTGATGAAGCTGCTGCCGCATCGCTATCCCATGCTGCTGCTCGATCGCGTGGTCGAGATGGTCCGCACTAAGCGTATCGTCGCCATTAAGAATGTTACGATCAATGAGCCGTTTTTCAGCGGACATTTTCCCGAGTATCCCATAATGCCGGGCGTGCTGATTGTGGAAGCGATGGCGCAGGCCGGCGCGGCGCTGCTGTTCACCGAAGTTCCCGAACGCGACAACAAGCTGCTGGTCTTCACCGGAATTGAGCGCGCGCGCTTCCGCCGCCCGGTTACGCCCGGCGATCAGCTGCGTATCGAGGTCGATGTCCTCGCCTTTCGCGGAACCGCCGGCCGCCTGCAAGGCAAGGCTTACGTCGACGGCAAACTCGCCTGCGAGGCAGTTGTTACCTGCCGCCTGCTCAATCGCAAGCCCAGCCAAAATACCGGAGCCGCGGAGCCTGAACCGGCAGAGCACGCCTCGTCACCGCAAGCATGAGTATTCATCCGACGGCGATTGTCGATCCTTCCGCAAAGATTCCCGCGTCCTGCAACATCGGGCCGTACTGCATCGTACACGCCGGGGTTGAGCTAGGCGAGCATTGCGAGTTGGTGGCGAATGTCGTACTCGGCGGCCCCGGCCGTTTCGGCAGCCACAACAAAATCTATCCCTTCGCCGCGCTGGGCATGGACCCGCAGGACATCACCTATGCGGGCGAACCTACGCGCCTGGAGGTTGGCGACCACAACGTCATCCGCGAATATGTCACCATCACTCGCGGGACAGCCAAGGGCGGCGGCGTCACGCGCGTCGGCAGCTACACACTTATCATGGCATATGCGCACGTAGGCCACGACTGCGTCATCGGCGATCATTCCATGCTGATCAACGCGGCCACACTTGCCGGACACGTTACCGTCGAGGAGTGGGCCGTCGTGGGCGCGCTCTGCCCGGTGCACCAGTATGTGCGCATCGGCGCGCACTCCTACATTGGAGGAGGCACGACGATCACCCAGGATGTGCTGCCGTACTCCATGACCAGCGCCGAGCGCGATACCCACGCTTACATGCTGAACAAAGTCGGTCTGCAACGGCGCGGATTCTCGAGCGAGCGCATTGCGGCACTGCATCATGCGTTTAAGGTGCTGCTGGCGTCGAAGCTCAACACCTCGCAGGCGCTGGAGAAACTGCGCTCCCAAGGCGTGCAGGGCGAAGACGTGGAAGCGCTGCTGAAGTTCATCGAGAGCTCGCAGCGGGGGATAATTAAGTAGGGACTAGGGGATGGGGATTAGGGAATAGGAACGCTTACGCGAGCGATGAGCGCCGTAGGCGCGACATAAGTTAGCCCAGCGCTGCAGCGCTGGGTGGACACATTATTTAGGGTGTGAGTGCCGTAGGCACGGCACACGAAGCGCGAATGACTGACCTGCCCTACCGTATCGGATTGATTGCCGGCAACGGTAAATTCCCGCTGCTGGTGCTCGATGCTGCGCGCTCGAAGGGTGTGCAGGTTGTGGTCGCTGCGATCAAGGAAGAAACCTTCCCCGAGATCGAGCAGCACGGCGCGTCGGCCGTTTATTGGTTGTCGCTGGGCGAGCTGTCCAGGCTCATCGAAACTTTCAAAAGAGAAAACATCACCCGCGCCATCATGGCCGGCCAGGTCAAACACAGGCAGATCTTCAGCAGCATCAAGCCGGACTGGCGACTGGCCAAGATGTTGCTCTCGCTCACCACGCGCAACACCGACTCGCTGATTGGCGCGGTCAGCAAGGTCCTCGCCGACGAAGGCATCACGCTGATGAATTCCACCGAACTGCTGGAGCCGATGCTGGCCGCCGAGGGCGTACTCACGGGGCGCGCGCCCAGTGATTCCGAGCGAACCAACATCACCTACGGACACGCCGTTGCCGATCATCTGTCGCGCTTCGATATCGGCCAGACCGTGGTCATCGCCGAGGCGGCCTGCATCGCGGTGGAAGCGATGGAGGGGACCGACGCGACCATCCTGCGCGCCGGCGAAATCATGAAGTCGCCCGCGCTCGGCAAGGAGCCTTCAACCTTGAGCCGCGCGCTGACCGTGGTGAAGGTCGCCAAGCCGAACCAGGACATGCGCTTCGATGTGCCGGTGGTGGGGCTCCGCACGATCGAGACGATGAAGCAGGCTGGCGCTAGTTGCCTGGCGCTGGATGCTGGACGATGCCTGCTGCTGGACAAAGAAGCCATGCTGGCGGCCGCGAACGATGCGGGGATTTGCATCATCGCCGAGACGCGCGTCAGTCACATTCCACATCACGGCGATTAAAGCCCGAAAAGCAGATCCCTCGTCGGGCTAAAGCCCTCCTCGTGATGACAAGAATAAAGGGACTATACGGCGGGGCTGAAGCCGCGCCCCTTCAAAGCAGGATGTCGACAAAGCAGGATAGGTCCTAGCCTATTTAGCTGCAATTGTCTCGCGCAGGATCCTCGATAACTCCGCAGGGCTTTCGATTGGCGGCTGGCAGGCGAAATTCGTACACACGATCGCCACCGACTTCCTCGATTTGAGTGCGGGCAGACTCGGGATGGTTTCCGCCAGCACCGGCGGCAGGTTTTGCGCCACGGCTTCGCTGTCGGTGAGATGCACCACCGATTTATTGACGGCGAACGGCGCGATCGCAGCTTGCAACAGCGCCGCGGCGCTATCGGCTTCTCCGACCACGACCACCTGGGTGTGCGGCCTCGATAGCCAGGTCGCCGCGATCCCGTAGGTTCCAGCATAAATCCCGAACTGCTCCGCTGCTCCGGCGAAGACTGCCAGCGTGAGCTCGGCGGTTTCGCGGTACTTCGCCTCATTGGTGTAGGCATGAAGCCGCAGAAGCGCGATGGCGGCGCTGGGATTTCCCGCGGGGGTGGGCGCATCCTGGAACGGTTTGCGCCGGGTGGAAAGCACGCCTAGCTGAAGCTTTTCTTCCAGCGACGCCTCAGTATCGAAGAAGCCTCCGGAGTTTGGATCTGCGAAGCGCGCGATCATCTCATCGGCGATCCGTCGCGCGAAACTGAAATAGCTGATCGCGCCGGTGACTTCGTAGGCGTCGAGGCAAGCCAGCACGGTGAAGGCATAGTCATCGAGCATTCCGCGAATGAAGCGCTTGCCGGCATTCGGGTCGGCATAGGCGATGACGTGCGCCAGGCCGCGGTCTTCGTCCCACGCCTCCGACAGGATGCGATCAAGCGAGCGCAGCGCGAACTTGCGCGCGTCATCAAGCTGCAGCACCTGCGCCGCCTGCAAGTAGGCCGAGACGCACATCGCGTTCCAGTTCACATAGACCGTTTTGTCCACGAATGGCGTGGGACGCTGCGACCGCGCGGCACACAGCTTCGTCTTGGCCGATCCAAGCAGGTCGAGCGCCTTGGCCACATCAATCCCCATCCGCGAGGCAACTTCTTCCGGCATCGCCCGCAGCCACAGCACATTCTTGGCGAGATTGTGGTGCATCTCGCCCGTCTGCTCGATGTCGTAATGCAGAGCGGCGGCCTCGAACTCCTCGTCGGTCAGGACGGCCTTGGCCTCATCGCGTGTCCAGGTGAAGTAATCGCCATCGTCGTCGAGATTGATGTCGGCGTCCTGCGAAGCGTAAAAGCCGCCATGGGCGCGGTCGCTGAGCCACTCGTCCATCCAGCGGATAATGTCGCGCGCCACGTGCGCATAGAACTCGAAGCCGAAGACCTGGTAGCCGTGCACGTAGTTCTTCAGCAGCTCCGAGTTGTCGTACGCCATTTTTTCGAAGTGCGGGACCGTCCAGTGCTCGTCGACGGAATAGCGATGAAAGCCGCCGGCAAGCTGGTCATAGACGCCGCCTTGCGCCATCTTGGTCAGCGTGGTGGTGACGACGGTGGCAACGCGCTCCTCGCGGGTGCGGACATACCAATCCATCAGGAGATCGAGCGCAGCGGGGTGAGGAAACTTGGGCGCGCCGCCGAAGCCGCCGTTCTTCTCATCGAAGATGGGCAGCGCCGACTGCACCATGACGTCGACCAGGCGCGGGGAAAACTCGATTTGGCGGCCGGCGAAACTCTCCGCGTTGCTCAGCACGTTCATGGCTTCGTCGGCAGACTTCAGCACTTCGTCGCGGCGCTCGCGATAGGCGCCGGCAATTGCCAGCAGAATCTTCGTGAAGCTGGGCCGTCCCCATTGATCGACCGGCGGAAAATACGTGCCACCGTAGAATGGGCGGCCATCGGGCGTGAGGAAGACGGTGAGCGGCCAGCCGCCGGTGCCGGAGATGGCCGAGACCGCAAGCTGGTAGCGGCTGTCGACGTCAGGACGCTCGTCGCGATCGACCTTCACGGCGATGAACTCGCGGTTGATGATGGCGGCGGTTTCCGCGCTCTCGTAGGACTCGCGGTCCATGACGTGGCACCAATGGCACCACACCGCGCCGATGTCGAGCAGGATGGGCTTGTTCTCGCATTGCGCAGCGGCGAAAGCTTCCTCACCCCACTCGTGCCACTGGATGGGCTGATGCATGGCCGAACGAAGATAGGCGGACGACGCGTGTGCTAAGGAGTTGGTCGCTTCCGGCATGAGGGTTCAGTCTAGCAGGGAGAATCGGAAGACGCGCGGTGATGAAAATCAGGGCCCAAGCGGGTGCCCCGGGTCTCGCGCTGTTCGAGATCTGTGACTCCCATCATCGATACGCGATCTGGCTGCTTTCAGTCGGAGTGAACGAATGACGGCACGATGGCCTGTTCTCGTCGCGCCCTCACAAACTCGCGCTCCTGCCATTTGGCGAATGGCTCGCAAAGGATGACTCGCGGGAACCCTTCTCGTGGGTCATGTTTTGTAGCAGGGCCTCGTGCCCCATGTTCGCCCTCCATTTGGCTAACCTGGGATCACTGCATTCGACAACCGTCAAGATGTGGACATAATTCATGCCAGATCGTCTGCGCCGTTTTCAGGAATCGGGACAGTCTCATTTCATCACGTTCAGCTGTTACCGCCGCCAACCCAATTTCGTCACCGGCGGCTGTCCCAGGTAAGTATCTTGGGTGTCCCTTCAAGGGAAGTTTGAACGGGAGTTTGGGTTGTACAAATGAAAATCCCCACTCAAGACCAAAAGAGGCCTTGCATGGGGCACGCGCCCCAGGCGATATTTGGTTACCTTGCCCGGGGCCTGGTTACCCCACCAAGATGGCGTGCTCTAACTATATGATATGGCGTTAGTTATGGTCTCAAAAAATTGTTCCACGTGGAACAATTGTGACCCACAACGTTGGACGCTTCTTTGATTGCGCGGAATGAATCGTGCCGAGTTTCTACGGAGAACCCGGGAAAGCAGATCCCTCGGTCATGCTCAGTCGCTTCGCTCCCTCGCGCTCCTTCGTGATGACAAGGAAGATGTGGGTGCTGCACCGCTGAAGCGGTGCTCCACCCTTCAAAACGCATAACACAAGGCATTCTGACAACGCGCCGGCACTCGCCGCTTCCTTGCTTCTCCCCTGCTACAATTCTGGCGGAATCGAGCGGGTTTGCGGGCTTTGCCCTCTCATTCGAAAGGCGCGAAGGAGTGGGGCCCCCGCGATTTGCATCCCGCCCCGAATCCATCGAACTACTGGCCCGCTTGAGTCGTATAACCCTTTAGCAGTGAGCGGGATTTGGGCCAGGAGTCGTGCCCCGTGGGAGAGTTGATTGGACGACAATCAGGCCGTCAATGCGCTTGTCCGTCGCTGTGTGTCTGGCGACGCCGCGGCGTGGCAGGAAATCGTCCAGCAATATCATCGCAGGATTTACAACATCTGCTATCGCTTTTCGGGATCGTCAGATGACGCAGCGGACCTGGCCCAGGAAGTGTTCATCAAGATGTATCGCACGCTGAGTACGTTTGACACCACGCGAGCTTCGTTCATGACCTGGGTGACGACGGTCACGCGGAACTTGCTGGTCGACCACTTCCGTAAAGGCAAGTACGATCGGGTGACGGACTCGCTGGATGCGACGCCGGGCAATCAGGAAGACGGTTTGACGATTGCCGAGCAGTTGGAAGACGGGGCGGCAAGCCCGGAAGCCCAGATGCGCAGCCAGGAGACCAAGAAGCTGGTCCATGAGGCGCTGCGGCGGCTTTCGCCCGAGCTGCGCGAGGCCGTCATCTTGCGCGATTTGCAGGATATGGACTACAAGGACATTGCCAAAGTCCTTAGTGTGCCCGAGGGAACCGTGAAGAGTCGCATAAATCGGGGACGAACGGAACTGGCGAGGCTATTGCAACGTACCTATAGACAGGCGGGATGATGATGGCAGGCGAGAACCAATTCGGAATGCAGTGCCTCGAGGCCGAAGCCCTTCTGGCCGAAGCCCTGGACGGAACGCTGCAAGGCTCGACGCTGGCAGCCTTCGAGGCTCACCAGAAGAGTTGCGCCGCCTGCCGCGCGATGGTCGCCGAAGCCAGGGCCGGGATGACTTGGCTGAAGGGGCTGGACGATGCCGAGCCGCCGCGCAATCTTGTCCACAACATTCTGGCGCAGACCATCGGAGCGCTGCCCTCGGAGCACGTGATGCCCGCACCGCGTGGCGAGGGCTGGCTGGAGAAGCTGAAGGGCCGCCTGGCTCCGGTGTTCGCACCCGTGGCTACGCCGCGCTTCGCTATGTCCTTCGGAATGGCATTCTTCTCCATTACCATGCTGCTGGGCATTGCCGGCTTCCACTTCGCCGATGTGCGCCACCTTGATCTGAGCTCCAAGGGAATAACGAAGACCTACTATGAAACTCAGGCTCGGGTCATGCGTTACTACGAGAATATGCGCCTGGTATACGAGATCGAATCGCGAGTGCGTGATTTACGCCGTGCCGCGACTCCCGACAACACCCAGGACAACAACAAACAACAACCGCAGCAGGAGGCTCCCGCGCCTAATCCCAGTCCAAAGAATCCGTCGAAGACGGAGAATCAGCAACACAATAGCAGCAACCCAAATTACAGTCGTGACAATGGCGAACCCGAACTGGCCGCGTTTCCGGCTGTATTCTTAGCAGCAATTCCCCAGGCCCGGCGAGTCAGGAGAACCGCATGAACTGCGCCAATCATGTCGACGCACCCGCGGTTGCATACTGCCGCACCTGTGGCAAGCCACTGTGCAATGTGTGTACCCGAGACGTCCGTGGCGTTATCTACTGCGAGGAATGTTTAGCCTCGCACTTGAGCGGCGCTGTGCCGCCGCCCGGCTCAACTGCCGTGCCTCCAGTTGTCCAGCCGCCGCCTGGAACGCCCAGTCCCAAAGTGGCCGCCATCCTGGGATTCATCCCGGGTGTGGGAGCGATGTACAACGGTGAATTTGCCAAGGGCTTCATTCACGTGCTGGTCTTCGCCACCCTGATCTGGCTAGCCAATCCGGAGCACGGGAGCGGTCTGTTCGGTATCGCAATAGCCGCGTTTTATATCTACATGCCCATCGAGGCCTACAAGACGGCGAAGGCGCGTGAGCTCGGCTTGCCGGCGCCTGATCCATTCGGCCTTAATAACCTCTTCACCTCGAACCTGCGACCCAATCGCGGGGCTGGTCCAGTTGCCGGTTCCTTTACGCAAGGCGCACCTCCACCGGGCGTCGCTGCCGATGTCGCTGCCGTCAACGCCAATCCGGGCACGGTTCCGCAAGGCGAACCGGTCGACGATTGCCGCAACTCGCGAGTTCCCGTGGGAGCGTACATCCTGATCGGCCTGGGTGTGCTGTTCCTGGCCGATGAACTCGGTTGGTTTCACTTCGACTGGGTCTGGCGTTTCTGGCCGGTCATCCTGATCGCCATCGGCATACGCATTTTGATGCAGCGTCAGCGGAGAGGCTGGTAAGGAGGACATCATGAGATACCGTTACAACAAATATTGCTCCTGCGCCCGCTGCCGTGCTCATGGCTTCACCGCGCCCGCTGTCCTCATTACCCTCGGCGTCCTGTTTCTGCTTGACCAGATGGGGCATGCGCATTGGATGGGCTTCGACTTTACCTGGCCGGCGCTGCTGATTGTGATTGGCCTGATCAAGTTACTGGAACACAGCGCTTCCATCTACGGCCACATTCCGCGTGAATACAATGCAACGCTGCCGCCCAATCCGGGCCAGCCCATTCCTCCGGGAACTCCCGGCTACCCGGGATATCCACCGCAGCCGCAAGCTCCAATCGTCACACCGCAGCCCAATGCCCCGGCCGGTTTCATCACGCCGGATTCGCAGGTCGTGAGACCTGACGACAAGGGGGGACAAAATGGCTAGCGTGAATCCATACTCTGTAACTGCGCCACCACCGTCGCCAACTCCGCCGCCGTATCGCTACCGGCGTTCGTTCGCGGGACCGGTCATTCTGATCCTGATTGGCGTGTTGTTTCTGCTGAAGAACTTGGGCTTCCGGTTTCCCATCTGGCACTGGTTCGGACATTGGTGGCCGCTGCTGCTGATTCTCTGGGGCGTCATCATTTTGGTCGAGAACGTGACCTCGACCCGCATGGGTTATCGCACCCGCCATCTCGGCGCGGGCGGCATCGTTCTCATGGTGCTGCTCGTCACCTTGGGCGTCTCAGCGCATTACAGCTCCGACGTCGACTGGGGTGGTGTGCGCGATCAACTCCAAATGGATGACGACCTCGGCGGCATTTTCGGCACCGCCTATACCTTCGAGGACACCATGGAGCAGGCGTTCCCGGCGAATGTCGCCCTGCGCATCGTCTGTGATCGCGGCGCGCTGAACATCACGCCCTCCGAGGACGGCACGATTCGCGTGGCCGTCCACAAGAAGCTCTACGCAGGAAACCAGAACGATGCCAACAAGTACAACCAAGCGAGCAAGCCGCAGATCGAGTCCACAGGCAGCACGGTGGTGCTGAATGCCAATACCGACGGCGCCGGCGACCACAGTGTACAGACCGACATGGATATTCAGGTGCCGCCCGGGACCCAGCTCGACATTGCCAGCAAGCGCGGCGATGTCACCATCAACAACCGCAAGGCAGATGTCAAAGTCACCTTGCAGCATGGCGACGTTTCCCTGACGGAGATTACCGGTGCGGTCAAAGTCAACCTGGAGAAGGGTTCCATCCGTGCCGCGCAGATCACGGGCGACGTGGATGTAACGGGCCACGTGGACAGCGTCAGCATCGATGACGTCAGCGGCGCGACTCGCCTCGATGGCGACTTCTATGAAGACATTCGCCTTAGCAAAATCGCCAAGGGCGTCACCTTCAAGACCTCGCGCTCCGACATGGAGATCGCCTCCGTGCCCGGTGACATCGAGATAGCCAGCGATCAGGTTCGGGGCAACGATCTGACGGGACCCACCCGAGTGGCCACCGGCTCCAAGGACATTCACCTGGAGGACGTCTCGGGCGATCTGCAGGTGCAATCGACCAACGGCGATGTGGAAGTCACCACCGGCGGCAAGCAGCCGGGCAAGTTGAGCGTGAATACGCAACACGGCGACGTCGCTCTGACGCTGGCCGCTAAAGCGCCGCCTGACAAAGTGAATGTCGTGACGCAGCACGGCGACGTCACTTTGACCTTGCCATCGACCGACGGGTTCCAGATCACCGCCGGCACCGGCAAAGGTGAAATCACCTCCGACTTTGACGCGATCAAGATCGATAAGAACTACGACGCTTCGCACGCCAGCGGAACCGTTGGCAACGGCATCAGCAAGCTGCAAGTCAACACCGACACCGGCGACATCAAAATCGGCAGGAGCTGATTGCAGGGGCTTGGGACTAGGGATTAGGGGCTAGTTTCCACTTTTGAGTTTCACCAGCCGCGCAGCGGCGACATTTGTGTTAGCCGCGGGCGTGAGCCCGCGGTGAAGCGGGAAAAACAACTGAGCCGCGGGGCGGCGACACCGGTTTGCGACACAGTCTCCTTAGCCCTGCGGGGGCCCTTGCACATCGATTTCGGTAATGCTTTGTAACAGGGCACGGCTTCAGCCGTGCCGAAAGTCGCCGCCAGAATCGTGGGCTTTAGCCCCTGTTAAATTTGTGCGGGAACGAAGGCGTAACGACGAAGCGGGTGCCCCACACAAGCCGGGTTTGCTTGTGTGGGGATTTTTGTTCTGACACCGACAGAATTGTCATCCCGAGCGACGAGCCCGCTTCGGGCGAGGAGTCGAGGGATCTGCGGTTCGTCTCGTTGGCATCATTGAGGTTTTCCCGTTCCCGTGACTGCCCAACCGTTCCTTTGAAACTAGCCACTGACCACTTTCCCCACAATCCTCTCCACTTCCTCCACCACCTCATCAATACTCTTGTGGGTGGTATCGACGTGAACCGCATCCGCCGCGGGGACAAGCGGTGAGATAACTCGCGTGCGGTCGCGCTCATCACGTGCGGCGATCTCGGCCTGCACGCGTTTAGCCTCGTCGGGCGATTGCGATCCGTTCTGCAAGAAGCGCCGTTCGGCGCGTACTGTCTGCTCAGCGTCGAGAAAGATCTTCACATCGGCATTGGGAAACACGGCTGTGCCGATATCGCGGCCTTCCATTACCACGCCGCCGTTGGCGCCCAGCTCGCGCTGGCGCGCCACCATCACGCGCCGCACCTGCGGGTGGGCCGACCCTCGTGACGCAGCTGCCGTCACATCAGGTTCGCGAATCCGCCGCGAGACATCGCGCCCGTCCAGTAGCACGCGGTTGCCGTCTCCGCTCGGTTCAAGTTGGATTGCAGATTTTTCCGCCAACTGCCGCAGCGCTTCCGCATCATCCAGCGACACCTGTTGCTCCATCGCCTTCAATGCCAGCGCCCGATACATCGCGCCACTCTCCAGATTGATGTAGCCGAGTTTCTTCGCCAGGCGCGCGGCAATTGTGCTCTTGCCCGATCCCGCCGGGCCGTCAATCGCGATCACCAGCTTTCCCGGCGCGCTCATTCGCTGACAGCGCCTTTGCTGGGTGGTTTTGGCTTGGAGGACGCAGAGGACCTTCTTGGCCGTCGTTGCACCAGCGGCATGCCCGGTCGCGGCGGAAGCGCTTCGAATTTCGCTCTGGGGATAAACTCGTGCGCAAGCTTCTCCTGCAGCTCTGAAACCTGCAGCATCACGCGACCATCGACGTGGACGAAATGCAGTTCGCGTGCGGCCTGTAAAGCGTTGATGGCCTCACGGACGCGGGCGCGGCTGGTGAGCTTGGAGAAAAACTGTTCTACTTCTTGCTGCTGCGCCGCCAATACACAGTCCAGATACTTCGAAACCAAAGCCGTAAGCGACTCGGCCACGGAAATCTGCGTCCCTTTTTTGACCGCATCTGGCGACCAGCGGAACAGCACGTCCCAGAAGACGCCCTCGTCAGGTTTGTAGTCGACACGGGTAATGCGCAGCTTGGCCCACAGTTCGTCGAGCGCGCGGTCCAGGGCCGACTCCGAGATCGCGCCGGCAACCAGCTGACGTAAACGCTCTTTAGAGATCGGGCCTTCTTTCTGGATGACCTGAAACGCATGCAACGCCAGCGGCGAGTATTCCGAGCGCGCGCCGGTCGTCGGCGCCTGCCGCGGATTGCGGTCGCCAATCAGTCCATAGAAGTACGGAAACACCGAGGCCGCCACGAGGAAATTGTTCTCGGCAAAAACATTCGCCTCATAGGCCGATTTCGCGCGCAACAACCGCACCATCAACTCCTTCGCCTCGTGGGCTTCCTGGTCGGCAAAGGCCATGTGGGCTATGGGCAGCTTCTCGTCGCTACCCTTGTACGCACCAACAAACGTCGGCGCCAGCACAGCAGGCCGCTGCGGATAGAGCAGGCAAAATCCCACCGTGTCGATGAACTCACGTGCGTCTTCCAGCGTGCGGACCGGACGCCCGTTCAGCCGCCACTTTTCGCGGCGCAGTTCCTGGAGTTGCTGTTCGTGCATAAAGGCAGCAGTTAGCAATTAGCACTTGGCATTTAGCTGCGAGCCTTGAGCAGCCGAGTCTTGCCTTTCTACTAACGAGCGCGTGGCAAAAGAGAATCGGCCGTCTCGAAAATGCTAAGTGCTAAATGCCAAGTGCCAAGTGCTAAATGCTGGCGCATCTTCAGATGCGCTTGAACGCCCTCTGAATGTCCTTTACAGAATATCGCAGAACCACCGGCCGCCCGTGCGGACAACTCATCGGGCAATCCGTCTTCGCCAGCTCTTGCAGCAGCCACTCCACTTTGTTCTGCTCCAGCGGCATGTTCACCTTGATGGCGGCGTGGCAGGCGATGCTGGCGGCGATATTGGTGCGGATCTTGTCCAGGTTCAGCGACTGCTCCTCGCGCTCGAACTGCTCCAGAATCTCGTGCAGCAGGTGCTCCACGTCGCCGGCCGCCACGCCGGCCGCCGTCGTCTTCACCGCGATGGTCCGCGAGCCGAAGGGTTCCACTTCGAAGCCATTACGGTTGAGCTCGTCGGAAATCTCGGCGAACACCGCCATCTGCCCCGGCGTCAGCTCGACAATGAGCGGCATCAGCATTTGCTGCCGCTCCGGCGACTCCGCCAGCCGCTGCTTGGAAATCTTCTCGAACAGAATGCGCTCGTGCGCCACGTGCTGATCGATAATCCACAGTCCCTGCGGATTGATCGCCAGGATGAACGAGTCGCGAATCTGCCCAACCGGCTTTAGCGTTGCCAGCGACTCCAAGCCGGCGGGAACGTCTTCATCCGCCACCTCCGGCGAGCAGCCATTTCTGCCCGCAGCAAGCCGCGCAACAGACGCCGGACCTCCAAACGTCTGCGGCCCAAAGCGCGCTACGGGGATCGCGGCGTTGGCTTCGACTGCGAACCCGCTGCCCTCAAATTGCAGCGGAGCCGTGAACGGAGGAAGCTGTTGCGCCCGCAGCGCGAAGGCCGCGTCGGCCTCGGTCACATGCAATTCGCTGCTGGCAAAATCCTGCGCACCTGACGTCAACGAGGGCGATGCGCTCGGGCTCGCATGCATCTCCGTCATGAACGACGGCACCGGCCGCGACTTCATCAGCACCGCACGCACTGAGTCGCGAATGAAATCGTGCAGTATCGACGACTGGCGGAAGCGCACCTCGGTCTTCGACGGATGCACGTTCACATCAACCTCAGTCGCCGGCATCTCGAGGAAAAGCAGCACCACGGGAAAGACCGTAGGCGGGATGATGTTGCGATAGGCTTCGGTCAGCGCGTGCTGCACCAGGCGGTCGCGAATCAGCCGCCCATTGACGAAGATGAAGATCGAGTTGCGATTGAGCTTCTGGATCTCCGGCCGCGATACGAATCCGTGCAGCTTCATCTCGCCCTTCACCGGCTCCGCAGGCTCCTCCACTTCGCTGCGCCGCCACGGCGGCGGCTGCGGCAGCCCGACGCGTTCCAGCGGCAGTAGCGCGCTCAACGCGATCAGCTTGTCCAGCGTCTCCTTGCCGAAGACTTGATAAATGCGTCGCGAATGGTCTGCCACCGGCGGTGCGATCAACATGGCATTGGTCGCTGAGTGCAGCTCCCAATGCATCTCGGGATGGGCCAGCGCGTAGTACGTCACCAGTGACGCGATGTGCGACAGCTCAGTCGACTCAGCTTTCAGAAACTTTCGCCGCGCAGGAATGTTGAAGAACAGATCGCGCACGGTGACACAAGTTCCCAACGGCAGTCCGGCTTCTTCCACCGTCAGGATTTTCCCGCCGGCGATCTCGACGATAGTTCCGGCAGCATCTTCCGCAGCCCGTGTCTCCAACCGCAAACGGCTCACCGACGCGATCGAGGGCAGCGCCTCGCCGCGAAATCCCAAAGTAGCAATGGTCAGCAAGTCATCGTCATTGCGGATCTTCGATGTAGCATGCCGCTCGAAGGCGAGCATGGCATCGTCGCGCACCATGCCGCAGCCGTCGTCGATCACCTGGATCAGCTTCTTCCCGCCAGCCTCGACGTTCACGCGAATGCGCCGCGCACCCGCATCCAGCGCATTCTCCAGCAGTTCCTTGACCACCGAGGCAGGCCGCTCCACCACCTCGCCCGCGGCGATCTTGTTAGCTACGTTTTCCGACAGAACGTGGATGCGGCCCATCGAGTACTACGTTACATGAGAACCGCGCGAACGGGCAGGGCCTATCGATGGTTATCTCCGAAACTTCGGGTCTATACTCTAGCGGTGAAAGTGCTGCTAATGACTGTCTTGCTGGTGATTGCGACTGCGGTCCCGCACCTCAGCGCGCAATCGGCGCAGCAGAACCCGCAGACGAACCCCGCGCCTGCTTCTCACGAGGTTGAAGCGGACGGCTGCGTGGACCGAAAGAATGGCAAGTTCGAGCTGACGAACGCCCTCTGGTGGGTGGTTTACTACCTGACCGGACAGACCGCAGGGCTACAAAACCACATCGGAGAGGAGGTGAAGGTTCGCGGCATAGAGGTACACCCAGAGGTGCCTGCAACCGCGGGGTCATCAGCTCAACAACGGCGCCCTGGAACCTTGCAGGTGACCAGCGTCGAATTCATGGTGCACAAGAACCCTGAGGGAGTTCGCCCCGCACTCGGTAATCTCGATACGTGGATCAAATATGAGAATCCCCAGTACGGAGTGCGCCTGCGCTATCCGGCGACATTTGGAGGCCCCGAGTCGCCACCCACACCGGCACAGGCTAATTTCGCTGGCCAGGAGCCGACCACTTCTGGCGCAATCGTGAATGTCGGCATACCGCGCAATACCTATCCTGAGTCGAACTTCGTTAGCGGCGGCTTGACTATATTTGTTGATCCCGCGATTAAAAGCAAAGGTACCTGCAAACAGTTCCACAATTTCTGGCCCGAGCACACGTCGTCAATGACCATCGATGACATCATGTATTCACGGACATTACAAAGTGGTGTGGCAGCGGGAACTGACTACTCTTCTCACCACTTCCACATATTTCAGAATGGACTCTGTTACGAATTTACCTTTCAGTTCGCCGAGGTGAATGACGGCGGGATGGACGTGCCGTGCTCGATCCAGTGGGTGTCGGACGACAACGAATTAGAGCTGATGCGGAGCGTACTCTCAACCGTATCCTTTACGAACCCACTGCTTAAGCACGCGACCAGCGAAGCGACGAGCCAGAAGCTTGACCCTTCCGTGATTTCGTTTGAGCATGGGGATACTCTTGAAGAAACTGTAGGCCGCGGCAAGTTGATCACGATCGGCATTTCGTGGAAGACCACGAACGCGGACTACGTACAGATTCGCTATCCCTGCACGAAGTATCTATACGCCTCGACTACGCAGCCGGGGGACTACGGCTTGGGCAAGTGTGGAAAGAACACCGATACTAACTTGCCAGCGAACGGATCAATGTCGCTTCTGCTGAGCAACTTCAACCCTACGCCGATGGAGTTGCTACTTACTATCGAGCCATTCCTGGCCGGTGTGGGTTATGGCAAGGAATCGAAGACGATTTCCATCACAGCGCCAGTCAGTCCCCACCCGCCGCTGCCGGACGACCGGAAATCATCTAAGTAGCGCCGAGCATACTCCGTCTCTAAAGCTGGATGAGCGGGACGTACGCGCGACAGATTCTAGTAAATTAATTGGAGGAAGATTCATGCGCTACCCGAACAGGCTTCTACCAGCTCTCCTCCTGACGCTGCTGTCGAGCGTCTCATTCGCCAACGATGCGCAAAGGTTCGATGGCAACTGGCTGACGACCGTCTCCTGCGCCAATTACCGGGACGCGCTGGGCTTCTCCTACCAGTTCGTCAGCACGGTTAAAGACGGCGTCTTTCACGGCACCGAGGGCGAGCCCGGCTCGCTCGCGATTGATGGGACGATTCCGACCGACGGCCACGCATCGCTCTACGCCAAAGGCCGCACCGGCTCGCAGCGATATGTGCCGGGACGCGATACCCCGAAGGGCACGGAATTCGGCTACAACATCGACGCTCGTTTCGAAGGCTCGACAGGAACCGGCACGCGTGTCGAAGGCCGTCCCTGCACGCTCAAGTTCGCCAAACAGTGATCAACGAGCACAGTTCAGCACGTCGCGCATAATCTGCCAAGCCTCGCACATGCAAGAATGACCGCGTGGCGAACAGCGTGGGATCTGTCTCTAAACAGCAGTGCTGCGAGACTAACGCCAGATTTTGACAAAAATGTGACAGAGTGTTGACAAAGGCGCTGCCGTCTCGTTGTCTACTTCCCAACATCCTGCCGGCTTGCAGAAAACATGGCTCGACTGGCTACGGTCATCCCGAACCCGCGACAAGAGTGAGGAGAGAAAGATGATAAGAGTAATCGTTGACAGCAACCGCTCCCGGCGGCCAATCTCCGGGCTCGCACCAGCCGCTGCGCCCATTCGCTACACCTTCGGCATCCTGGCGATGCTGATCGTAATCACCGGTTCAACTTTGGCGTTCGCTCAGGCGGGCACGCTGGATTCCACGTTTGGAACCGGCGGAATCTTCAGCACCAGCTTCACCCAACCCGCCGCCGCCGACAACGCCATCGCGATTCAAAGCGACGGCAAGATTATCCTTGGCGGCCTCGTTCCGCTCAGCGGCGGCGGAGCTGTGGCCGCGCTGCTGCGACTGAATATTAATGGCACGCTCGACACCAGCTTCGGCACCGGCGGCATTGTCACCAGCGACTTCGGCATCACCGACGGCGCCATCGTCTTTGGCATTGCCATCCAGCCTAACGGACAAATTGTGGCAGCGGCGGAAGGAGGTTTCCTGGACGATGGGTCGGTTGGCAGTTTCAACACCGACGGCAGCGTCGACACCACGTTTGGCACCAATGGCTTTGCTGTCTCCAATTCCATTAATTCTGCGGTGGGAGCAACGAATGCCATGGCCTTGCAACCGAATGGGTCGATTTTGGTGACCGCGGCGGCTTCATCGGACGGTACACCAGTACCGGCCAGGTGGATACGACTTTTGGCAACAACAGCGTTGCGATACTAAACTCCCTGGTTGTTACCGGAATGGCGTTGCAGTCTGATGGCAAGATTCTGGTAACCACGGGCTCAGGGAGTGAAACGGTAATCACCACAGCACCGGCCCTGCCGAGCGCAATCGCGGGTTCCATCTCCCGCTACAACACCAACGGCACTCTGGATACGAACTTCGCGGCCCCGGGACAAGCAGCGTGCGTGGCGTCAGCCGCGGGCATCGCGATTCAAAACAACGGCAAGATCGTTGTGGCCGGCACCATCACCAGCGGACTGGCAACGTATTCTCTACAACGGCCGAATGTACAGCAACAACCAGACAGGTTTCGGCGTGGTGCGTTACAACGCAAATGGAAGCATCGACACGACGTTTAACCCTGGAATTGGCCTGGGCAGCGGCGGCGCCGTCATCACCGGATTTGGCAGCGCGTTCCCCTACGGTGGGGCCTTCGCGCTGGCCATTCAATCCAATGGCGAGATTGTAGTGGCGGGAGTGGCAGGCAATGGGTCGTTCAACGGTCCCCAGCTGCCGACCCAATTGACTTCTGCGTCGCTCGCGTTGACCCGCTACACGACGACGGGACAATTGGACACCAGCTTCGGTACGAACGGAATCGTAATTACCACCGTCGGCCAAAATAACATCTCGTCCGTAAGTGCGCTGGCGATACAGAGTGACGGCAAGATCGTTGCTGCCGGAAATTCCGCTCTCCCGCAACGAGAGGACGTCGTAAATAACTTCGCGGTCGCGCGCTATCTGGCGCAATAGAAGTCAGCGTGATGTTAAGGGATATGTGCCCCAGGTCTCGAAGGGCGCGAGACCTGGGCACCTCCGCGTCCAAGGCTTCCGTAGGTGGGTTAGTTGTGAGATGGGGGTTTTGCAACAGTGATCGGCTAGTTGCTGGGCTCCCCTAGAAAGGCGACTTCGGAAATACCACTCGTAAAGCCCCCGGGTATGAGGAACTTGCACCGTAATATGAAATTAAGTTGACGTTGAAATGGCAGAGCGCAACAATGGCGCGTCTGAAGGAGAGTCGCTATGTCAAAACAGAAGCAACAGACAGCTTCGGTTCTAGACATCAACTTCCGCGCGGAAATCATGGCGCTCGTTCTCGTGTTCGTCGTTATGACAATGACTATCCCTGCGGCGCAGGCGCAGACGCTGCACTCCTTCGCTGGAGGAGACGATGGTGGAGTGCCGTCCGCGGGCCTGGCGATAGACCGGGCCGGAAGCCTCTACGGGACAACCTTTCAGAATGGCGCGCACGGCGTGGGAACAGTCTTTCGCCTGGCCCACGGAGGTTCGGGCTGGATTTTCACAGCGCTGTATGAATTTACCGGAGGCAGCGATGGGGGTTGGCCGGTCGCCCAGCCAACCGTAGCCTCGGACGGCACCCTATACGGCACCACACTGGCAGGCGGACTGAACAGCAGCGAGTGTCCTGGCAACGGATACTCCGGCTGCGGCGTCGTCTTCCATCTCCAGCCTCAGCCGACCATCTGCAAAGCTGCAACCTGTCCTTGGAGCGAAAATGTGGTTTACAGCTTCACTGGCGGGTTCTATCACGGGACCGACGGATGGAACCCGCGAGCCGAGGTCGTCTTTGGCCAAGCGGGTGCTCTGTACGGTACCACCTACAACGGGGGAACCGAAACCGGAAACTGCACCGGCGGCTGTGGCACCGTTTTCCAACTGACGAACTCCGGTGGCCAATGGAGTGAAAATCAGTTGCACAGCTTCGCTGACGGCGTCGACGGCGCCTATCCTACTGTCGGCGTCATCTTCGACAGCACTGGCCGCCTGTATAGCACAACCTACTTCGGCGGTGGTGCAGCGAATTGCCAACCAAGCGGCTGCGGTACGGTCTTTGTTCTAACCCCTTCGGGCGGTCACTGGATGGAAGAACTTCTATATGTTTTTCAGGGCGGAGCCGACTCTGCCGGACCCTGGGGCGGCGTGGTGATGGATCCCTCCGGTAACCTCTACGGCGCAACCCTTGCCACACCCAGCGGCACCTGCGGTATCGCCTATGAACTCACCCCATCGAACGGAAGCTGGACATTCAGTACTATCGCCGACTTCCACCCAGGACATTGTGGCTATGGCTCTTTGCCAGTCTGGTCATGGACGCGGCAGGCAACCTTTACGGCACCACCTCATCCGGCGGATCAGCGGGCGGCGAGAATTGCTATCCCAACTCGGGCTGCGGCGTGGTCTTCGAGATCACACCATAACCGTAATTCCGGTTCACACGAAGGGCCGTCGCTAACTCCCGGCTGTCACTTATCCCGGCGGCCACTTCAAATCCCGCCCGCCTAGCATGTGCAGGTGCAGGTGAAACACCGTCTGTCCGGCGCGCGAGCCAACGTTGTACACGGTGCGGTATCCATCTTCGATGCCGCACTCCAGGGCGATCTTCGCCGCGATCAACTGGCTGTAGCCGATGATCTCGGCGTCCTCGGGCGTGGCTTCCTTCAAGCCCACAACGTGGCGTTTGGGGATGATGAGCACGTGGATTGGCGCTTGGGGGTTGATGTCTTCAAAGACGAAGACCTTGTCATCCTCGTAAACCTTCTTCGAGGGGATCTTACCGGCGATAATCTTGCAGAAAAGGCAGTCGTCCATAAAGGGTGCCGTGACAGTGCGGGAAAAACCCGAAAGGCCTCGCTACCGGCAAAAACCTTACTGGTAAGACGATCTTACCAGTAAGATTTTCTTGAATTTTCCATCACTACCGCCCAAGGACGGTCAGTCTGGGGTTGGGATCCACAATTGCATCTTTGTTCGTCTGCACCAGTCCGAGGTTCAACCGACCCAGTCCTGACTTGCCACTACCTGTCACTCCGGCCGAACCAGCTCCGAGGACGTAGACAATATCGACCGGGGGGTTGTTCGGATCGTAAGTAAATGAGGTGCTGCCAGTGCAGTATTGGGCGTTCGACGCGCAAATCGCAAATCGTCCGTAAGCGGCCCCGTACGTGGGATCGAGCGCATAGCTGCCCGTGAACGGCGACGCCAGCTCACCAGATGGGGTTGGGTTATTCTCGTACTGTTCAAGCCAGATCCCCCCAGGCGGCGGAGTGGCTGCCACCTCAAGTTCATTGCTCACCGTCGGCAGCACTGGCGTAAGCGTGCCGCCTAGATAGGAGCCGAGGATGTTCCCCAGGCCGAAGGAGCCTGTGGTGGGAATCGTCTGCGTCTGGAGCGTGCCCGACATTACCGTGGAATCGGTACCCATAACGAACGCCTCTCCCGGGCCTACCAGGTACCACACCGGCTGGTTGGTGGCGCCCTCCAGGTCAACCGTCACGCGTCCGAGCGAGTCGGTGGTGTAGGTTCCGGTTGCATAATCGACCGTGCCATAAGTTCCACCTACGCTCTGGTCGGTGTAGTATCCCGGCAACCCATTGGGGCCGACGATGTTTCCGCTGCCGTTATACGCCACTACCCCTACTGCTGCGACCGGTACAGACGTGCCACCGGATGTGGAAATGCCGTCCAGTTCAACCACGCTCTGGCAGGTTGAACCCGCCTTGCACAGGACCAGCGCTCCGGTTATGCCGGACGCTGTCTGTTGCAGAATATCAGCGATGGTCATGGGCCCGCCGGCGTCGATGCGCACCGCGATCAACTCGGTGACTGCGGCGATGTAGTAGGCGTATGTGGCTGTTCCCGAGGCGGTCGTTAAAGTGGCGACTCCCCGGCCGGGGTTATTCGCGTCCGGCACCAGGCTTCCGCCGGTGATTGGGATCGCCCCGCTTGAGATCGTACCGTTGTCGTTCGTGTCCTCCTCACCACCGGTCAGGTCAAAGGACGTGTTAATGGAGAATGTGCCGGCCCCCGCGTAGCGACCGCCACTGGTATCGTTGCCGAAGAGGCCAAAGCTGTAGTTGGCGCCATTGCCGGGCAGCGACAGTACTGTCGGCTGCTTCTTTACCAGGCCAGAACCGTAAATCAGGGTGGTGGGTTTGCCCATGATCAATTGCGAATCGCCGGTGGATGAGACCACGATATCAAACTGGTAGGTGCCCAGAGCGGAGACCATGATCACCGTTCCAATATTGCTGTTGGGGGGAAGGTTGTACACACTGCCGCCGGTCGGCGACCCTGGTGTCAGGGGAACGGCTGTGGAAATGGTCGAGCCTGGGCCATTCTGATCAACCACACCGCTGGTGAGATGTCCATTTCCATCGGCGGTGAAGCTGCCGACCTGGTAGAAGGGCTGGCCGTTGTTGAAGCCGTTGAAGGTAAATGCGTAGTTTCCTTCCAGCACGCCGGTAACGGTAATCGAGTAGGTGGCCGTGGCAACTTCTCCCAGTGAGTCAGTCACCTGTATCGTGAAGTTAAATACTCCAGCCGTGGTCGGCGACTCAGCCGACTCGTTAGTCCCACTGAGGGGGACAAGCCCGCCGATCGTTGCGGAATTCGCTCCGCCTCCCATCGGGGGAGCGTTTGTGGTCAGGGTCAACTCGTTAGCGCCGCCCGTGGTGTAGGGACTGCATGGTGGAACGGGTGCGCAGGGCGGCAGGTTGCCGGCCGCCAGCGAATAGGTGTAAGGCTGGACGCCATTGCTGGCCGTAATAGTCGCCGTGTAATTGTTACCTACCTGCCCACTGGGCAAGCTAGTGGTCGCCAGCGAGAGTGGCGGATTGATCATGATGTTCAAGGGCGCCGTGTCGACGGCGGCTTTTGGGGTCTGCGAGTCGGTGACCTGGACGGTGAAGTTGGAAGTTCCAATAGTCGTGGGCGTGCCGCTGATAATTCCATCGGTGGTTAGGCTCAGCCCAGGGGGCAGACTACCCGCGCTGATCGTCCACGTGTAGGGCTGTTTGCCTCCGCTGGCGATCAACAACTGTTTGTAAGCCACTCCGGGAACACCTTGGGATAAGGCAAACTGTGCGATGTTCAGGGCGCCGGGTCCGTTCTGCGGAACACTACCGGCACAACCGCTTAGTATTGCGCACACCAAACATCCCAATAGCAGGGACGGGAAAGGTTTCAGCCCTTTCATGGATCTCCTTGTCGAATCGGCAGAAGCTGGTTTTAGACCACTTCGGGGGATCGGCCGGCCAGGCTGAGCGTAGCTTCCATAAATCAACCGCTTCCGACCCACGGGCCATGGGCGACCGCAAAGTGTATATAGCCTAGCAGAGTAACCGAATCATAAACAATTGCAAACTCTTTTTTTGCGCCGCGGTCGGTTCTCAGTGATTTGGGAACTGCGCTTCCCTTTTCGGAGTAGTGCTACATTTCGGCCCGCTGCCACTCACCGGCTACCGGGGGCAGGCCTTGCTAATCCTTGAACGGCCGCGGCGTAGCTCGCATCCTAATGCCTGGCTCTGCTATTCTCCGTTCTTCGGAGAGGGATCTTGCGCGTCAAACTGTTTCTGCTCTCATTATCATTTGCCGTCGCTGCCAGCGCTGTTGCTCAGCAATCGAATGCGCAGACCAGCACTTCTGGTGCGCCGCAGCCTCAACCGCGGATGTACGTTGAGCCCACGATGCCCTACACGCCCAGCCTTGACGTCACTGCCATGGACCGCTCCATCGATCCCTGTGTCGACTTCTATACCTACTCCTGCGGTGGCTGGCTGAAAAACAATCCCATTCCTCCCGACCAGACATCGTGGAGCGTTTACGGCAAGCTCTACGAGGACAACCTGGCCTACTTGCGCGCCATTCTTGAGCAAGCCGCGGTGGCGAAAGACCGTGACGCCGTGACCCAGAAGATTGGCGACTACTATGCCGCTTGCATGGACGAAGCCCAAGTCGAGAAGCGCGGCGCTAAGCCAATATGGCCCGCTCTGGTGGAGATCCAGGGATTGCCAAGCCTGCGCGAAATGGCGCCGTTGATCGCACGCCTGCATCTCGAAGGCGAAACCATGCTTTTCGGCAGCGGCTCGCAGCAAGACCCGGACAACTCCGATGCCATGATTGTCGGCCTGGACCAGGATGGCCTCGGTCTTCCCGATCGCGATTACTACACCAAGGACGACGCCAAATCGAAGGAGATCCGTCAGCGCTATCTGCAACACGTGCAGAAAATGTTCCAGCTCATCGGCGACTCGCCCGAGACGGCCAGGAAAGAGGCCGACACCGTGATTCGGATCGAGACCGCGATGGCGAACGCCTCGCTCACCCAGGTCGATCGCCGCGATCCCTACAAGGTTACTCACAAGATGAAGGTCGCCGAGCTCAACCAATTGGCGCCCAACTTTGACTGGACCGCATATTTCGCTACCAGCCAGGTTCCTGCCTTCGACGTCCTCAACGTGGAGTCGCCGGAGTTCTTCAGGGACCTGAACGCCCGGCTGGCTTCGGTTTCCCTCGACGACTGGAAGATCTATCTGCGCTTCCATGTGGCCAATTCCAACGCGCCATATCTCTCGTCCGTCTTCGTCAACGAGAACTTCGACTTCTATCGCAAGTATCTGCGCGGAGCCAAGGAGCTTCAGCCGCGCTGGAAGCGCTGCGTCGAATACGTCGACGAGCAGCTTGGCGAGGCCCTCGGACAAGAGTATGTCCGCAAGACCTTTCCGCCGGAGCTGAAGGCCGCGACGCTCCAGATGACGCAGCAGATCGAAGATGCGATGGCCATGCGCATTCAGCAGCTCGACTGGATGAGTCCCGCGACCAAGCAGCAGGCGCTGAACAAGCTGCACGCCATTCGCAACAAGATCGGTTATCCCGACAAGTGGCGCGACTACAGCTCAGTCACTATTGCTCCTGACGACTTTTATGGCAACGCCGAGCGTGCCGAGGAGTTTGAGAACCATCGCGAGTTCAACAAGGTTGGCAAGCCCACCGACCGCAGCGAGTGGGACATGACACCGCCCACCGTCAACGCCGACTATAGCTTGCAGATGAACGACATCAACTTTCCCGCGGGCGTTCTACAGCCGCCGCTCTACGATGCCAAGATGGACGACGCGCCCAACTACGGCAACACCGGCTCGACCATCGGACACGAATTGACCCACGGCTTCGACGATGAAGGCCGCCAGTACGACGCCAAAGGCAATCTGAAGGATTGGTGGACCACCGAAGACGCGGCGCAGTTCGTCAAGCACGCAGACTGCGTCGTCGATCAGTATGCGAGGTATGTCATCGTGGACGACATCCACATCAACTCAAAGCTGACCGAAGGCGAAGATGTCGCCGACCTGGGCGGCACGGTTCTCGCCTACATCGCGTGGAAAAATGCCGACAAGAACCTCCAGCTTACCAATCGCGATGGGCTGACCCCGGACCAGCGCTTCTTCGTCGGCTTTGCGCAGTGGGCCTGCGAGAACGACCGTCCTGAAGAGCTACGGGAGCGCGCTATCACCGATCCACATTCGCCCGCCAAGTACCGTATCAATGGCGCCGTAGTGAACGTGCCGGAGTTTGGGCCGGCCTTCAGTTGCAAGCCTGGCTCGCCCATGGTGAAACCCGCCGACAAGGTTTGCAAAGTATGGTGAGGGCGGGGCAAGAATTGAAGGTTGCCTAACGATCCGAATATGACGCGCAATCGGAGAGTGCGTAGGCGGCAAGCAAGTCTTTGACGGGGTTGGCAAACCTGGGCTGCTCTTCGATCCGCTTGATGGCCGACGCAAGATGCTGCTGCGTCCACGTGCCCCCGAGTGGCGGATTCACAAACGATACGCCGTCAAGATCGCCCTTCCCGGATAAAACAAAACTAGCATTGTTCTGAGTATCGAAGACCTCATGGTCGCCGTGTTGCGTTAGCGCAATCGCAAAAACGAATCCGTTCGATCTGGCAGGAGCGGCATAGATTACCACGTACATTACCTTTGTCCCCGGATAGGACTGCTCATCGACCAGGTATCCGAAGGTCAGCGCTCTAGCTTTTGAGCGAGGGAGCTCCTCCTTGACGGCAAGACAGTGAGCAGCACGAATCAATAGCTGTGGCGGTTGCTCCTGCGAATGACCGGTTGCGAGCAAACAGGTTAGCAGCAATAACGCTATATCGATTATTTTCCGGGGCAAGAGTCCTCAGGCCATCACGAGCGAACACCTAATTCTAGCGCGACAAATCTACTGTTCTGCGCCGCCGTGGCGTAGATCGCTGCGTTCCCCGCAGCCCTCTCACCGTTGTTCGCCGGAAAGTTACTTCTTCAGCACCTTTCCGGTTGTGGCGCTCACGATGGCGACAAAGCCCGACTTTTTGTCTCCCCACATCACATACCACACCGGCGTCGGGAAGCTGTAACCATTCCCCAGCTGAAAACTCGACAGCTTTTTGTCCGGATTCTTTTTCAGCCAAGCCGCGGCATCGGCTGCGGCCGTAGTGTAGGCGGCATCCGAATCGACACTGAATTCAGATGATGGAATGGGCATGACATCACGCGTAACGCCGCCCCAGGGGATTCCGTTTCCTATAATCACTCCTTTGATTATGTCTGGCGGCTGCGCGGCAATCGCGTAGGAGAAAACTCGGTACTCGTGTTTACTCGGCGAGGCAAACGTCGCCTCCCACAGCCCGGCTTTGCCGCCTCCACTCGCAAGCCCGGGTACATCCTTGGGTACCAGGCGCAGCAGTACAAGATCGGGGGCCCATTTGTAGGCGGACTTATACATGGACCCGTACGCCGTCTTCGCTGTGACCGGTTCAGCGGCGTTAGAGGGCTCGCTCGCTTTTACTGTGGCCACATTACCGCCAGCCGGATTGGAAGGCTGCGAACAACTGGAGAGCAGGAAAATGGCAACCGTTAACGCGGTCACCAACCACGTTTTAGGTAAAGGAAGCATGGCATCATCTCCTAAGGAAATGCTATGCCGGCCCGCGGGACGATACGAGCGCGTTCTTAACGGGGACAAAAGTAATTGAGGATATTTCCTGATTCGGAACTGGCTTGGCGCGTGGGATCTGCTGGTTGGAATTCCCCCGCAGCCTTTGGAGCCGTGCTGCGTGGTGCGGCTGTCTATGCCTGCTGCTAGGGGCGATGGCAATGCATTACGCCGACATCGCAGCCGTTCACGGACACGATTCCGGTACGAACTTTGGCTGACGGCGAGCTATCTGTGTCCTGCTCAGGATTGGGGCAGGCTGAACTGGGTAGCGGAGCGTTCGCTGGATGGCTCTGGGTCGTTGGCTTGCGATGAGGCCCGGCGCCGATTGCTCTTGTACTAACACCTTCGTTTCGGCGATGGGCCTTCTTGCCCGTCTGTTCTGCGTGGTCAAGGGACCGATTCCAACCCATATCGACCTCCACTCACTTGGAAGATGCTGCTAGCACGAGATTGGAAACTCGTGGCCGGAAAAAATCAAGTAAGCGCGTTACTTTTCAAGGTAGGTAGAGCTGGCCTTTAGGCTAGCGTTGAGCGATACCACAATCCCGCTCAAGGTGCCGCAGTTCGTGAACTGCAGCACCTTGAGTATTCCTTTGGCGCCGCTCGACGCCGGCTTGAAAGCCGGCTCTACCCTACTGCCGTATTCGTGGATTGAAAGCTGAGTACAGCAAATCAGTCAGGAAGTTCACCAGCACATAGGTCAGGCCGATCATCAGGATGCAGCCCTGTACCAGGTAGTAATCGCGGTTGGAGATCGCGGTAATCGTTAATCGTCCGATCCCTGGCCACGAGAAGATCGTCTCCGTGACAATCGCGCCTGCCAGCAGCGCCCCGAACTGGAGCCCGATTACGGTGACGATCGGAATCATGGCATTACGCAGAGCATGGCGATAAACCACCGTCCGCTCCGGCAGCCCTTTGGCGCGGGCAGTGCGAATGTAATCCTGGCCCAGCTCCTCCAGCATCGAGGTGCGCACCATGCGGGTGAGAATGGCGGCCAGCGCTGCGCCCATGGTGATTGCCGGGAGCACCAGATGCGCGAGCGAGCCCGAGCCTGAGACCGGCAGCCATCCCAGCTCAATTGCGAAAATCAAGATGAGAATCGGCCCCAGCGCAAAGTTGGGGAACGACAAGCCCAGCAGCGAGACGAAGCTGAGCACCCGGTCGTCCCACCGATTGCGGCGCAGCGCCGAGCGCACTCCCGCTGGAATCGACAGTCCGAGCGCGACCACCAGTGCGGCCAGCGTCAGCTCCATCGTGAAGGGATAGGCTTGCGCGATGATGTGCCCGACATTCTGATTCAGGCGCAGCGAGCGTCCCATGTCGCCGTGCACAATGCCGCGCCAGTAATTCACATACTGCTGCCCAAGTGGAACATCAAGACCGTAAGCATGACGCGCCGCCGCGACGTCCGTGGCCGCCGCGCCTTCGCCCAACATTTGCTGTATGGGATCGCCCGGAACCAGATGGATCAGCAGAAATACAACCGACACCACCAGCCAGACAACCGGCAACGTGTAGAGCAGGCGTGAGAGGAGGTGGCGCGGCATCAGTGTGGGGCCGGCAGTGCCGGAGTAGTTGAAGGCGGTTGAGCGGGCTGGGCGGTTTCAATCCTGACGCTTTCCACCCGAAGTCCATCCATACCGACGACCGTATAACGGCGGCCCTCATACTCAAAGGTGTCGCCGGGCCTGGGGATCCGTTGCAGCCGTAAGAGTACAAATCCGGCAAGAGTTTCGAAGCCGTCGTCGCGCGGCAGCACGATACGGTATTGCGACTCTAGGTCGCGAATGCTGACCGCGCCGTCCAGCGTCATCGAAGGATCTCCGGGAAGGAATGACTCTCCACTGATATCGAACTCGTCTTCTATCTCGCCCACCAGTTGCTCCAATACATCCTCCACGGTCACCAGTCCCGCGGTCGAGCCAAACTCGTCCACCACCACTGCCAGGTGCCGTTTGCGCGCCTTGAACTCCAGCAGCAGGTCCGGCAGCGGCTTGGTTTCAGGAACCACCAGCACCTCGCGCATGATATGCCGCACTTCAAGCCCACTGGGACGGGTTATGGGGCGTCCCGAAGCCGTGCGGTTCATACGATAGCGCAGCCAGCGCATCAGGTCCTTAGCGTAGAGCACACCGATGATGTGCTCGGGGCCGCGCTGCGGATCATAAACTGGAATGCGCGAGTGTTGCTCGTCTACCGCCTTTTGCAGTGCCTCCTCCAACGACAGATTACTTGGCAGTGAAAAAATGTCGGGCCGCGGCACCATGATCTCGCGCACGGTGATGTTCTCCAGGTCAAGGGCGCGGAGAATCAGGTCCTCCTGCGGCGCCGCCAGTATGCCCAGCCGCCGGCTGGCGGAGACGATCAGCTTCAGCTCTTCCGGCGAATGCACGCCGCCTTCGCGGACCTGCCGCATGCCGAAAGCCTTCAGCACAGTCCGCGTGGAAGCCGTCATAAACGCCAGAAACGGCCCAGCCACGGTGATGAAGAAATCCATCGGCCCAGCGACGGCGAGCGCGACTCGCTCGGTCCGCTGCAACGCGATCGACTTGGGAACTACCTCTCCCATGATGACCACCAGGTAGGTCATCAGTGCGAAGGCCAGCACCACAGCGCAACCATGGGCGTAGAGCCGCGAGTGCGGCAACGGCAGGAATAATGGCTCCAGGATATGAGCTATCGACGCCTCACCGATCCAGCCCAAGGCCAGGCTGGAGACGGTCACTCCAAATTGCACCGCGTTGAGGACAAGGTCGAGCTTCTGATGGAGCTTCTGGACAGTGCGCGCGCCGATGCGATGCGCCGCAATCATCTGTTGCAGTCGCGTCTCGCGCACGCTCACCAGCGCGAATTCAGCGGCCACGAAGAACGCGTTTGCCGCGATCAGCAAGACCACTGCTACGATGCGCAGCACCACGAAAGTAACCATGAATGAGAAATCTTAACATCGGAAGCTGTAGCGTTTACGCCGAACCACCGCCCCATCGCCGCCCGAATCATGTCTTCCCGTGAGTTAGGCTTCCGTTCCGGCCGAAATAAGTGAGGGTGGTCCTTGCTTTATCTCGCGGGCCGATGCAAAATATTGTATTCTTCGCTTTTTGTTCGCAATCCAAGTGGCCCCGTGCAGAGCGACAATTTCATCCCCACCCCCGAGCAGCGCCAGGCCATCGAGCACATCCACGGGCCAATGCTGGTTGTCGCCGGCGCTGGAACGGGCAAGACCACGGTTTTGGCGCGCCGCATCGCGCACCTCATCAAGAGCGAAGCCGCGCGGCCCGACGAGATCCTTGCTGTCACCTACACTCGCAACTCGGCCGCCGAGCTGATTCATCGCGTGGCCGCCATCCTGTATCCGAATCTCGACCAGCAGCCGTCGCTTTATCCCGAACTCGAACGTCCCCAGGCGGCAAAGAAGCTGCTTCAGAGTGGGCTGCAGGCGCACACCTTCCATTCCTACTGCTATCGGCTCTTGCAGGACGCGGGCACCAAGTTTCAGTTGCTCGACGACAAGGACCTGTTCATCCTGCTGCGGCGCCGTATCGGCGACCTGAAGCTTCAGCACTACATAAAGGCTGCCGCGCTGGGAAAGTTCCTGGAAGATCTGCTGAAGTTCTTCAGCAGTTGTCACGATGAGCTGCGCACTCCAGCCGATTACGATGCCTACGTTGCCAAGCTGGAGCGCGGCGAGATTCCGCTGCCGCGTATGGCGAAGGCCAAGGATGCCGCCGCCATGTCCGACGAGGAAGCCCTAGGCCGCTGCCGCGAGGTCGCGCGTGCCTTCCGCTTCGCCGAGGAGCTGCTGCAAAAGGAAGGCCTCGGCACCTTCGGCCACATTATGACGCGCGCGGTCGATGTGCTGACCCGCCGCAAGTCAGTACTGGAGCGCGCGCAGCGGCGAGCGCGCTTCATTCTCATCGACGAGTTCCAGGACTCCAACGTCGCGCAGATCAAGCTGGCTAGCCTGCTCGCCGGCGAAGCCGCCAACGTCTTCGCGGTGGGCGATCCCGACCAGGCTATCTATCAGTTTCGTGGCGCCACCAGCGATGCCTTCGAGCAGTTCCTGCAGACCTTTGGCAAAGACTGGGTGCAGCGCGTCACCATGTCGGCTAACCGGCGCTCCACGCCGCCCATCCTGCGCTGCGCCTATCAGGCCATCAGGTGCAACCCTGCGATCGTCAGCGTGGATGGCGGCTGGCCGCGCGAGCCGCTCACTTGCGCCCGTATGGAACGCGAAGCCCTTCTCGCGGCCGCTCCCGCGGTGCAGGGAATCGTTCACAACGGCCACGAGCAAGAGGCCGCGTTTGTCGCCGACACCATCGAGGCCATGCGTGCGAAGCAGCCCGCGGCAAGGCTCAGCCACTTCGCTGTCCTGTATCGCAGTCATCACCATCGCGAAGAGCTTGTGGCGGAGCTGACACGCCGCGGCGTACCTGTCCACGTCAGGGGCGCTGATCTGTTTCACACGCCGGAGCTGCGCGATGCCATGGCGGTGTTGCGCATTTTGAATTCTTCTCATCCCGTTGCATTGTTCCGCGTGGCTGCGCTGCCGCAGTTCGAGATCGATCCCCAACGCTTTCGCGCGGAGCTGGCGCTGGCCGGGGAAAACTTCTCTGCCGAAGCCGTGCTGGAAAACGTTCCCGGCGGCTTGCATGTCGTCGAAACCATTCGCGCCGCGCGCAGGGAACTAGCCGCCACTAACAATATGCTGGCCACAGCGGTAGAGATTGCGCAGCGAGCTTTCGGACTACCCGATTCAATGCCGCTGCGGCGCTTTCGCGACTTTGCCGATCGCTGGCTCGAGAAGCCGAAGCAAATCGTCGGCCGAGGCACACTGCATGATTTTCTGGATTACGTCTTGGTCTTTCAGCAGGAGGCGAAAGGATCTCTTGTCGAAGAGACGGATGAAGACGATCCTGTGGCCGCGTTGGCGCCCAACGAATTGGCCAGCGCGCCGGCAGAAGACGCGGTGCAGTTGATGACTGTCCACGCCGCCAAGGGGCTGGAATTTTCCAGCGTCTTCGTACTGCGCGCCGTCTCGCAGTCGTTTCCCAGCTCGTACAAAGAGTCGCTCGTGGAATTCCCGCAGCAACTGCGCAGCAAGGCCACTTCCGACGAGACCCCACCCAAATCGCTTTACGAACAGGAAGAGCGCCGCCTGTTCTACGTCGCCATGACGCGCGCCATGGACGAGCTGTATCTGTGCGGCAAAGTGCCACGCGGCAAGAATCCGATTCCAACCAAATACCTTCGCGAACTCGTCGGCGAGGCTAAGGCAGCATTGAAGGGCGCGGTCGAGTGTCACTTGTTGCCACCCGACGCTCAGATTGCGCAACTGCACGCCGCTGCCGAGCCGTTGCCGCTGGTCTCGCAGTGGACGCAGCTTCCGCCGCGCGAGGATGCCCGCCTGCTGGAGTTGAGCGCCAGCGCCATCCAAGGCTACGAGTATTGCCCGCTGGCTTATAAGCTGCGCTATGACTGGCGGCTGCCCGAAGATGCGAGCGCGGCTCTGCAATTTGGAAGCGCCATGCACCTGGCCCTGAAAGCCTACTCCGACGGCGTTCGCGCCGGCCGGCCGCCCGACGAGGAGACCGTGGTTGCCTGTTTCCTCGATGAGTTCGCAAAGGCGAAAATCGACGAGCCGCTGCAGCGCGAGCTCTACACGAAAGAGGGTCGCGAGCAGCTCATTGCCTTCGTGCGTTTGCAGCCGGCTCGTCCCGCGGACCGGGTACTCGAGACTGAGCGCCGCTTCAAGATTGAAATTGGCGGGGCGCGGGTGCGAGGCAGATTGGATCGGCTCGATTGTTTGGGGGACGGCGGAGTCGCCGTCATCGATTTCAAGACCGGCAGGCCGAAGACTCAGGAAGACGCCGACGACAGCCTGCAGCTTTCGATTTATGCCCTGGCTGCCAGAGAGATGGGGTACACGCCGTCGTCGCTTGTCTTCATCAATCTGAAGAATGGAACCGCGATCGAATCATCGCGCACACCGGAGCAGCTCCGCGAGGCCGAAACTTGTGTGTCGTCGATTGCCGCCAGAATTGCCGCCGGAGAGTTCGAACCAAAGAGGGGCGCTGGCTGTGCGTGGTGTTCTTATCACAGCATTTGCCCGGAACACGAGGAGCCGCTGCCGCGTCCCGCCGCCAAACTCGCTGCCCAAGTGAATTAGTGTGGTGAGTAGCCGCCGACTTGTCATCCCGACCGGAGCGGAGCGCAGCGGAAGGATCAGCGGTTTCCTGAGCAAAAGCGAAGGGGACGCTTGCGCGCCCCCTCGGTTGACGTAAAGACCAAGTTAGTGCTTCTTTTTCTTTGCAGCTTTCTTAGCCTTCTTTGCAGCCTTCTTAGTTGCCATGGTTTCTATTC
>Ga0181532_10000504_pt1 | contig 40254 bp, 25 predicted proteins | sample PEATcosm2014_Bin_33_FD_119768 | JGI IMG/M metagenome (GOLD analysis project Ga0181532, IMG submission 119768) | Peatland microbial communities from MTU Mesocosm Facility, Houghton, MI, USA - PEATcosm2014_Bin11_30_metaG | ecosystem: Environmental > Terrestrial > Soil > Wetlands > Peat | place...
CGCAGCAATGACGTCGGTAACGCAGATCGTCAACGCCACGACAACCGTGCTGACATCGAGCCTAAACCCGTCGAACTATGGCCAATCGGTGACATTGACCGCACAGGTGACCACGACAGGTTCAAGCGCGCCCAAAGGGACCGTATCCTTCAAGAATGGAACAACCGGCCTGGGTATGGTGAGTGTGAATGCGAGCGGGGTCGCGACGCTAACGGAAACGAACCTGCCGGTCGGCTCAGACTCACTGACCGCCTCCTACAACGGGGACACACTGAACGGTAAAAGCACATCGGCAGCGGTAACGCAGGTGGTGAATCAGGCGACGATCACGATGTCGCTCACGTCAGCACCAAATCCGTCGCCCTCGGGCACGCCGGTGAAATTCACTGCCACGTTTACCAGCACCGGCGGCTTGCCGAACGGTCAGACCGTGACCTTCGGCTACAACGGCACGACTCTAGGGACGGAGACAATTGCCGGGGGGGAGGCGGTATTCTCCACAACCGCTTTGCCCGCTGGCTCAGACCAAGTCACGGTGACATTCGGAGGGAATGCTGACTACAGTTCGGCCAATGCTTTGAACACGCAAACCGTGAACTGAGTTGGTTGGAAATGGTAAAGCGAATCAGACTGGAGAAATGCCTCCGAGATCTGCCAGCGCCTGCCAGTGCCTCGGATGCGGTCGGCGTCGCCCCGCGCGGATCGCAACGGCATAAACAGCCGAAACGCTGAGTGTCCGAAGGTTTGTTGCAGATTTCCCGCAGAATCTGCCGAGAGGAGATCTAGGGAAGTTGTTATCAGTGGGTTAGCGCTTCCCCGTACCCGCGCCTTGACCCATGCCGGATGTGATCTGGTGCTCTTGAAAACACGGCCAGATCTCAGTCTTCACGCTCTAAACTGCTTCAGTAGGGTGTTTACTAAGTTCTTGGTCTTTTCCGACGCAAGAACTGCCCGCCCCATGCGCGCGAACGCCGAGCATCAGGTGGACTACACCTGCCAAAACGATGAGCCAGGCAATGGCCACATTGACCGCCACGGCAGCTAGAAATGGCGAAACCGATCGCGACCATGCCGAAGATGATCAGCAGAACGCCCCACACAATCGACAACGTCATACGCATGAGTCACAGCTGTTGTTACCAGGCGGTTACTCAAAACCCCGAATTGTTCCCGTCTCCGTAGTTCCCAACTGGACAATGGCCGCTTGACCGCTGTCCTTCCGTGATACAAGGTCCAGCCGATGCGGGCGTATTCTTGAACCGACGGTCAGGGCCTGGAAATTATGGAATGTCCGCATTGCCACGGCCAAGTCAGCTCGCGCGCAAAGCACTGCAAGCGCTGCGGGGGGGCTATTCCTTCCGCCCAGTATCTTTTGGATGAGTGCGGACTGACGAAGCCCGCGCCCGCCGTGACCACCACCACAACCAGGGCTTGCGCCCCTGTTCGCGCCAGCGGCCGATACCGTTTCGCTAGACTCGGCGACCGATTCATCGCTTTTAGCCTGGATCTCGCCCTGCTCTTCGGGCTGTTCGCAATCGTGGATGCATGGGCTTTTATGCGATGGGGCAGGTTCGACGCGACCGAATTGCAGCTCACAGCCGCTGCGCTGGTGATTGCGATAACGCTGAACGCCACCATACTTTTCCTGTACGGCTGGCTGCTGGAGGCGGCATATGGCGCCACGCTCGGCAAGGTTCTGGTGGGAATCCGAGTTGTGCGAACCACGCAACGAGGCGCCTTGGCTGCGTGCGCCGTGCGTAATCTTCTGAGGATCGTCGACGGCCTTGGCTTTTATCTGGTGGGGACTGCCGTGGCAGCTTGCTCCGAGGTTCGGCAACGAATCGGCGATATTTGTGCGCATACGGCGGTCATCGAAGAAAGCTTCGGAATCGCCGCCAGAGTTAGTGCGATCGTGCTATGGATTGTGACTCTGACGGGAGCGGGCTGGGCTGTCCCTCGCATATGTTCAGCCAACAATCCGGTACAAACGCGGTATCTGAGCCAAGTGGTCGTCCGAATCGGTAGAACGGGAAATTCTGCTTACTTCCGTATCTCTTCTTTCACGTTGGATGTTCACTCTTGAGCGGCAGCCTCGTGCGTCTCGCGGCTTGTTCTGGTGGTAAAGTTGGCGTCATGGCCGACACCACAAATTCCGAAAGCTTTGAGGCGATTGTGGAGTGGGCATACAGCACCCTGCCGAAGAAGATCAGAGACCTGCCAGATTTCCCCGGTATTCAAGCCGAAACCTTTCGTCTGGACCGCCACGGTGGAATCGATCGTGAAAAAGCTTTCCCACTGTCGGCAGACTTTGGAAAAGATTCAGCCGGATTGCACTCTACCACGTAGGCGAAAAGCGAAACATTGACTTGCATGCTTATTTGTTGGACATAGCACTAGGGGTGTGCAATATGAAGCACAAGAAGACTATTACGGTGGCTGCTCTGGCCGCCAACCGAAGCAACGCAAAATCCTCTACAGGTCCGAGAACCGAACACGGAAAGGCGAATACAAGCAAGAATGCTTTACAGCACGGCATCCTAGCGAAGAAGGTGGTGCTGGAAACCGACGAAGAATGGGCTGATTTTCAGCAGCTACTGCAAGCCTGCAACGATGATACTAAGCCGGAGGGGCTTCTGGAACAGCTGTTTGTGGAGGAATTCGCGTACCAGATTTGGAAGCAGCGGATTTTGCTAGGCCTTAAAACCCGCGAACTCGCACGTCTTCAAGGGGAACAGGATGAGGGTGTGGATGGCGTCTTTCATGGCGATTTGGATCTTCCGATCAGAGCATCAGATCTTCCGATTGATAAAGGCTGGGACTGTGAACGATTAGTCGTTCGCGCTGTCGCTGGCACAGACACGACTAGCTCCAATGCGTTTCGCGGCCCAGGAATCTTTCAGATCCAGGTAATCAACGCGGTTGAGAAGTCGCGAAAACATAACAGTCAAGAAGTTGGTCACATAGAAGTAGAGGCTGTCACGGGGAGTACTCTCGAGAAGATAACTCGCTACCTGTCGGCATCGAAGCGCGATAAAGCGCGATCTTTACCGCGCGATCGCGACGCTGCTTGACCTGCAGACGAAAAGACGCGAACGGAAAGAGGGCGAAGGAGGTGACTCCTAAACGTAGAAACGGGGCCACACTTTGGAGAGCGAATCTCAAGAGCCGTTCCCAAGAGGGCCCCTCCTTCCCAACGAAGCCACGAAGTCCTATTCTGACTATTCTGACTAGACGAACGGATCACGCTCAGAGATGAGCGTGTTCACGAATGCCAGATAACGCACTTCTACACAGCGCAAACCTCGAACACAGCGCCTCGCGTAAAAATTAGGGAACAACCGCTTTGACGGGGGGCGTCTTGGTGCTTTCTTTGCCCTTTACGTCGACGGTTGTCGCTGCATAGTAATAGGTGGAGCTATTGGCCACGGTGGAATCGGTGTAAAGCGTTGGACCAATCAGGCTGACGTTGATTTTCTTCCAGGTCGTGGCGTCGGGACTGCGATAGACATTATAACCGACGATATCCTTCGAAGTGGAAGCGTTCCAGTCCAAGTTGACGACATGGTTTGCCCCGGCCTGGATGACGATTTTGAAGGACGCCTGCGAGACACCTCCGCCGCAGCCGGTGGCTTTCACGACGAAAGAATCGGTAACCGCTTTGGTCGGTGTTCCGGTGAGGTTGAAGGACGTCGTGTTGCTGGACGCCTTCGCGGTAATGCCGGTAGGTAGTTTGCCGGATACGATTGTCCATTTGTAAGGAGTGCAACCGTTGTCGGCCTTGATGGCCGCGGCATAGGCAGTATTGACAGTGCCGTTTGGGACGCGGGAAGTGGTGATTGTAATGCCGCTCGATGCCAAGGATCGAACGACGAATGAAGCCAGTAGGAGGAGGAATAGCCACGGTTTCATGACCCTATACTGGCGTGATTACGCGATGCCCAACAGATTCCGGAGGTTTGAGTCCTTCCTATTTTGCATTCGGAGTTCAAATGAGTTCGTGGTTTACCAGTAAGCGTATTCAGCGTTCGGGATAGTTTGATCCAATCGGGCGTTAACTGCTCAAAACCCGTCAATGCACACGCATTTGCATCGGTAAAGGACCTATTGCCTGTTCACAAACGTTCATCGCAACACGCTCCTGTGTTAGAGTTGGTCCGCGCTCGCCCGCATTGCCGTGGGATGCCCCGGTACCAGCCGGGGCTTTTCTTCATTCGGGCGGAACCGACCTTTCAGGGACGTTCGAGTCACCTGTGGGTGCGGAACTCTAATCGCGACAAATGTCAACTCCTCTTTCTGACGACGCAAGGGGTTCGGTGGACAGGATCTCACCGAGGCATGTGTTCGAGACAAGGATTCAGATTCTTCTCCAAAGGGACAGCGCGAAACTTGGCCTGCAGGGCTGGGTGCGCAATCTCAGCGAAAGTGGTCTGGGGGCATTCGTTGCCGAAGCTCTGATCGTGGGCGAGTCCGTAACGCTCGAAATCCCGCTACCGGACTGCGACAAACAGGTGGTCCCGGCAAAAGTTGTTCGTGCAATGGGAACAGAGTACGGATTCCAGTTCACGGCGTTGAGCGCTGAGCAACGCCGGCAGATTCGGGCGACGCTGCAAGGACGCCCTGCGATCCCCTACCACGGCGCGGGACCATGATCTGCGCCGTAGCTGCCTGCCGCCGGACTCCTATGATGACGCTTCGGCTAAATTAGCTCTGACCCGCACCCGTCTGCCGGGCTGTGGCGGAAAAGAGTTCGACGCGGTTCCTTCCGTTCTTCTTGGCCGCATACATGCTGACATCGGCTTCGTGAAGAAGATCCGATACCGAGTGATCGTGGCCCCGGGAAGTTACGGTGACTCCCATGCTGACAGTGGCGGACGTTGTGCCAAAGGGAGTCAAAATCGGATCTTTCGCGACCAGGTTACGAATCTCATCGGCGCGGCGGGCGCCGGTGGTCAGCTCGCAGCTCGGTAGAATGATCAGAAACTCCTCGCCACCGTATCGTCCCACGACATCGTAGGGGCGCAGGTCCGACTTCAACCTGCGGGCCACTTCTTTCAGAACCTCGTCGCCGGCGGCGTGACCGAGGGAATCGTTGATGCGCTTGAAGTGATCGATGTCGGCCATGATGACCGTGGCGGGCTTCCCTTCTCGTCCACTGCGCGAAAGCTCCCTCTCAATGGATGCCAGAATTTCTGAGCGGTTCAACAGGTTGGTCAGGAAATCGTGAGTGGCAGCGAAACGCAGAGATTGTTGAAGTTCCAGAATCCGCTTGCCAACCATAATTCGGGCGCGCAACTCCGAGGGATCTACAGGCTTGGCTAGATAGTCATCGGCACCGGCTTCCATGGCAAGCAGGAGATCCTGCTTCCGGTTCTTGGCTGTGAGCATTACTGTGTAGATGTACGTTGCTCTGGTTCCATTTGTTCTGATGCGGCGGCAGACGTCGATGCCGTCGAGACCAGGCAGCATCCAATCGAGCAGTACCATGTTGGGAGGCTCGGAGCCTTCCAGCAGCTTGACCGCTTCTGTGCCGCTTCCGACGGCGAGGAAGTCGAGTCCCCAATCGGTTAAGTAACCGCCAATCCTGTGTCGTTCGATGTAGGAATCTTCAACCAGCAAGATTTTCATAACACCACGCCCTGGATGTTGGCAGTACTGCGACGGCTGCGCAAGATCACGAAGCGAGAACGAAAGGCTGTGTACTTCCGGGGGCAGTCCTGTCAGTTGACGCAACCAGGCGTCTCATTGAGGATTGGGGGCTGGCTGACCGGGTCAATGTGAAATGGCGATGTTTCAACAGTCTGACTTCTGGTTTCGCCTAGGAGGGTGCCTGAATATTAGGGGACGAGAGTCAGAATGTCAGAATCCGCGATGTCGCAGGATCTACAACGACAATTCCGAGCAGTCCGCAGCCAACGATTCCGAAAACAGGACACAGCCACGGAGTGACGCGCCAATGGCTTCGAACACCATTGGATTACAAAATGGGCGTGCCGTGAGTGTTGCGCAATGATTTGCCAGCCAGAAGCGTATCTTTCGTGCGAATCCGAGATCAAAGAGCGGGCCCGCTTATACCTTCCCGAGTCAGAACTTCACAAACAATTTGCTTGGATACACGCGCAGCGCGGCCGCCAACTTAAGGATATTCAGTAGCGAAAGATTACGTTCGCCTCGTTCGACATCGGCTGCATAACTTGGATGGATGTGCGCCAGTTTCGCCAGTTTCATTATTAATAGGTCATTCCGCGCTTGTGGCGGAGCTCCCGAATTGTTTGCCCGAAAATGATTTGTTGGCGCTCGTTCTTAGATTTCACGCAACTATTCTAAACTACTATCCCTGGACGAAGAATCAGGCGAACCCGCGAACTGAGCGCTAAAGGCTATGGCAGCCCGCTGATGACAGGCCGCACGATTGAGCCGCACGATCGAAGGAGGCGCATTTCGGGCGTCAACAAATTCAGTGGCGTGATCCATGAGACGGCGCTTTTGCGGGTATCCGTAATTGTGGCTTTTGTTAACAGGCCATGGCGCTCAGAACCCCGGCCAATGAGTGATAGGGCGATTCTTGCAACAGTGACCGTCGGAGGCGCGCGCGAATTGATTTCTCGTGGCGCGGGCTGCAGCTTTCGCTCCGACCTCCCGAGCGGCAGCTATCGATCTCTCACCAGCCTTCGCCCAAAAATGGAAACTGGGCGGTTTAGGGATTACACTTGTCAGTAATGAGTCAGCGCCATCCGCGCCATCCGCGCAGACTGTTAGGAGGGTGAGAGTATGTCGCCCTTGGTTCGCCGCTCGATCCTCAAGGAATTCCTCATCGTCATTTCCTGCGCGTTCCCCGTTTGTGTCCCCACTACGCTGGCTTTGGCACAGCACCCCGCCGTCCGCACTGCTGGAGAAGTAGTTCATATATCTGCCCCACCGATTTCCCGCGCTCCGATTTCTTCAGGGCCGATTATCCACGCACCAATTTCCACTCCTCGAATCTCGGTAGCCCCGTCTGCGGGCGCACTCGGCACGGCTGGTTTTCGCCCTCCTCGGCGTCCGATTCGCCCATTTCCGCCGGTGTTGGTCGTTTACGAATCTCCCTTTCTTCTTGGCGGACCATTCTGGGGATTGAACTCCTGTTGGTGGGCGACCTGTGATCTCTTCTGGTCTTGGACGCTCGGTTACACGACTGTCTCCTCCCCTGGTCCAATAAACTATATTTCGCAGGTGTACGAGACTCCGGTGTATGTCTATGGCGAAGAGAGACCGGACCTACCGCAGCTCTTCTTGAAAGATGGCACGATTCTCAACGTGACCGATTACTGGCTCGTCGACGACCAGCTTCATTTCACGATGATTGAGGAGAATGGCACGAAACCGGCGGAACACGTGATTTCTTTCGACGCACTGGATTTGCAAACGACCGTTGATACAAACACGCGGAGAGGATTCCGCTTTATGCTACGCAACGAACCATTCGAGCAGTATTTGCGCGACCACCCTGAAGGCCCGCCACCCATCGTAACGCCCCCTCGTGAGTAGAGTTTGAGAGTAACAGTCGACTGCCAGGTCAAATGGCGGTCGAACTGTGTGCCACCATGCGGGAAGCAATTGCGATTGCTTCAGTGGAGGAGAAACACACTGAAACCAAGGCACTTGCGGTTCAGTCAATTCTTGCAAACAGAAAACTGGGCCAAGGTGTGCCAAGTTCCTATGCACTTGCCTCTGCGCATGTACGATTTCACTATTCGGCAAATGGAGAAGGCGATGACGAGTGTGAAAAGCGCTGTGCTCCTGGCGCTAGCGGTGATTCTCTTCGGAAGCGGCACTACAACTCTCTGCTCGGGCCAGAGTATTCAACCGGGCAAAGTTTACAAGATCCGAAGCATATTTTCACAATTATCGTGCCTAAGTCGACGTCCTTCGACTCCCCGAGCTGGAAAGTCTCTTACGAATCCTCGAAGGGCAACCACGAAATGGTTACGTTCGCCATCTATGATTTCGGCGAAACGCATACGATGCAGATCAGCTGTAAAACAGTCAAACCGGCGTACTGGTTTTGGATCTCGATTCGGGCGCACGGCGACGTAATGCGCGCTGTTCCCCACATCAATTCCCGCAGCCTAAGGATGAACCACCTCCAGGCCTGGCTCCTCGGATTGTAATCGTCGCGCCCACTCCTTTCTTTCCTTCCGATTTCGCCAGTACTTCTTGCCTACCGTCATCGCGGATCTCCTCTCGTGGAAGATTAGTGATCTGATTCGGCCCGGTGACGATAGGTTGAGGAATCTCTCCAGCGGGGTCAAAGGACGCTCGAATTAAACGCCCTTGCCACCATGCTAGCGATCGCCAGTACCGGAGCCATGCTTTCATGCGGGCATGAGAAGCACCAATAGGAAGTCGGCCTTAGCTGCCGAATCTGATCAGAAATAATCTTGCACAAACGTAGGCGCTCGACAAAAGTTTTTGGCACTAGTGACTGCGTTTGGCGCAGTCAACTGCTTTCATAGGATCAGTGTAACGGCGATTTTTCGTCAACTACGAGCTAGGTTCGCCTCGCCTTGCACGGCGCGAGGATGTTGGCCGGATGGCGCAAGTCCCCCGCCTTCGACACTACTGTACCGCGTTCAGCTTCTGGTAGAGCCACATTGCCACGAGCACCAGCAGAAATACCCCAGAGCCGATGCTGAACACGCGCAGCGGGACCGTAAGCCGGTTGACCTTGGCCAACAGTTCCGTCTGCTCCGCGTGCATGTGCGAACTCGCGTCATCCAGAAACAACTGGTCATCCCTGTGCATGGTGAGTGTGCTCTTGTAGATCAGGAGGACGATCAGACCAATTGCGAAAACTCCGAAGATCACCGCCACGACAGTCAGCGTCATAAGCCACCTCGGCCGATTCCAACCCAAGTGCAGGCAGCTTTCCCATTTCCTTGGGGTTCAGAGGAACTCGCTTGAGAACTAGAAGCCCGGCCCCTTCACCGCCGAGCGGCGGCTAAATGATGCGACGCTCGCATCTGGCGGGGCCGGGCCCAATTCGGGAGGTATTCAGTTTTGATTCCTCCTATATTTATTTCAAGCCTTTTCCACCCCGCTGTCAGTGATCTTCATCACAATTAGCTGGGCTCCTCTGCCTGTCAGAACTAGGGCCCCGCCATTTTCGGGAACCAACCGGGTTGCTGGTGTAATTGCGACGGGATCGTGCTGTATTTCACACGTCACATAGGCGCGAGTGCCATCGGGAGCAAAGGCGATCTCGCCGAGGGAGTTGCCAGGCGAGTTAGCTCGAATGCCCAAAGAGCTCAAGTCGTATGCAGTTCGAACTTCTTGCTAGTTCTCGCGCCAATTCTCGCTGCCATGGGCAAGTGTGTGACAGCGATGGCACAGAGTGATCAGGTTCTCTTCGGAGTCGTGGCCGGAGTGGCTGCGAAATTCCTTGTGATGGACTTCCAGGTTCGACATCGCGCCGCACGATTGACACCGCCAGCCATTCGCGACGCAGCACCCGCTCCCGTAAAGCCTCGTACGCCTCCGGATCCAGCCGCAAGCGACGGAGTTTCGGGCTCATCGAGTTCATCAGGCCTTCTCATCCAGCCCGCCAAGAAATGCCTGCCGCTGCTCTCCGGGCAGGAACTTGAAGAATCTCGTCATCGAGAACAGCAGTGTTCTCAACGATCCGCTGACAAGGGGCTTCCCTCTACGTCGTTGCAAACTCGAAGGAGTAATCCTCGCAAACGGATGGAACGTGGTTCCCCCGCAATACCACGACGAGACGCTTGTCAGAGTGGAACTATTCCTCAGGGATGAGAGGCGCACCGAAATCAGCGTTGAATTCGAAGTCCGAGTGGATCGCAGCTTGAAGCGCAAGTACGAAAGGGAGCAGACAAGACGGCGGCAAGAGGCGCGGTTGACTCGAGGAGGCGGCCGCTTATACGAGCCTGAAGCAGGACCAGTTGGTGATCAGCACATTGCTTCGCCGGAAGAATCGATCAAGCCTCGGCACGCTACCGGCGGCGGTGCCGCACTCCTGAAACCAAACTAGGAGAGTTTGGCTGGCTGGCGCCGATGTTGGGGTTGCACAAAGGCCGGCACTTCGATCTTTGAGAACGGGGCCGCTTCGCGAGTGGCCAACTGCGGGTTGCAGTAGTAGGCGGTCAAGTGTCGAGTTTCAGCCTCTTAGAACCCGATGCGCTCATTCTCAATAGAGGCAGTCTTTGGTTGTCGTAGAGCTGAGGTGCGACCTGTACCGGGCCATCCAGATGCTACGCAGCTTACCGGACGGGACAACTCGCGATCCGAAGGGCGGTCAGCGGTAGAGTCAATCACGACTTTAGTGGCGATTTTGCGAAACAAAGCCACTAAGTGGTTTGTTTGTAACGATCCGATATGTCAGGCGGAGCGAGCGGGGCGCGGACAGCACAGGGATTTGTGACATGGCATTTGGGCGGCACTCTTGCTCTTTGTGCTCTGGGCTGATCGTGTAATTTGTGCCAAGGGCTTCCCTTTGGGCGGGAAGTTTCGTCTAAGGGGTTCACCTAAGCGCCTGCCGGAGACGCTCTCCTGCCCGTGACGACTGCGAGGCTATTTGATGCACAGAAGTGAACAGCTCACTGGTTTCCGTCCTGCTCAATTGCGGGTGCGTGCGCCATTCCCGCGTGTCCAAATGTGCCGCTGGGCAGCACTTCGTGTCAAAACGCGGCGACATTGCCGATAACGTAACTGCGAACGCGAGTCGGAAAGCTCCAGTAGAATCCTGATGTTCAATCTTGTGCGGCCCGGTGACAGGGAATGCGTTCTCGCTTTCAAGGGGACATTCCAGGGCCAGACGCTCAGACGCTCACTACCACGGCTACTCAGCGCAGATCTACAATTCGACGTTCCAGACCAGTGTTGCATCGCTGTACTTGGTGAACGCGACCAGCCCGGCACAACCCACTTACGTCGGAACGCTGTTTGTACCGCAGATATAGCTCGTCCCAGCCACCGTTCACCGATTTGCGATCGGGGGGAATTTCGCGGTCAGTTGGTGTTCTACGAAACCAACCCCACTAAGTGATTTGTTTTCAATGGTATCGCTGGATCGGCACGAGATGCAGCACCGCAACATGCGTGGGATGCTGCGCCGGATTCGGGAATCAAATCGATCGTGTAATTTGTGCCGAGGGTTTCCCTAATGGCGGGAAGTTTCGTCTAAGGGGTTCACCTGAGCGCCCGCCTGAGGCGTCTCTCCTGCCCGTGACGCTGGCAGGAATTTGATTGCTTCCATCCGGTTGGAAGGTTGCTAAGAAATGAACGGCGGACGTGTTTCGTCCTGCGCAATTGCGGGGTGAGGGCGCGGTTCCTGCGTGTCTTTACGCGTTAGTACAGCGAAAAATCGCTCGAACGACGGTATTGACGGTTTTCGGTAGGGACCCTCCAGCATCGCAGAGGGCGGTCCCATCGTCCGTAAGTGCCTGTGGAAATTGCTGTTCGCGCGTCACAGACAGAAGCCGTCTCAAAATGGCAATACGGGTGCTATGGGAATTAGAAAGGCGATGCAAAATTCAGAGCAGAGGGGGATCGGATGAAGGAGCAGACTGTTCGGCTCGGTCCGCGCGAACAGCAGATTGTCGAATTGCTTTTGCAGGGATGTGACAATGCTGAAATCGCCAGTCAGTTGAAGATGGCGCGGCGAACCGTGAAGGCTCATTTTAATCGGCTATTTCTTCGTTTTGGAATCACCGGCGGTATCAAGCGAGTGAAACTCGCTACCCTGTTATACCGGAGGCAAACATGTCTGCAAGTGCAAGTGGACGCTATGGGAATCGTGTCCCCAGTGAACGTGAACAGCGGGTCATCGAACTCGTTTCCGAAGGCCTGAAGAACCGCGAAGTCGCGGAAGCCATTGGGACGACCGAGCATGTCGTGAAGAACTATCTGCGCGTGATCTACGACAAACTTGGGCTTTGGAACCGCGTCGAACTCGCGCTCTGGTACGAGTCGCGGCGGATTCCTTCCATGCTGGTAACCCAGTAGATTTTCGTTTGCAGCCCGCTCCCGTGGGTGCCGTTGCGTCGACGCGACGGCGTCCAGGGCTGGGCGTGGTAAGTAGCTGCGTCCGCGTGCGAAATCACTCGCAACCAAAAGCCTGAAGATGTCGCAGCTGTTCTCCGGCTTCTTTCATTCCTCCGCGAGCCGCCGAGTCGAGCAACACGCGCGCCTGATCGCAGTTCTTCGAAACTCCGTCACCCTTTAGATACAGGTCCGCCAAAAGAAGCGTTGCGCGGGCATTGTGTTTGGCCATCGACTTCCAGAGCCACTTCGCTGCTTCGGCGGGGTTGCGCCGCTCGCCATCGGTTCCGTTCAGATAACGTTGCGCCATCGCGAGTTCGTCGGCGCCGTTTCTCGCTGCAGCTTCCGCCGGCGGGTTCTTTGCGGTAATTGCAGGCCTGGGCGGCTTGGCCGGAGTTGCTTTGTCCCTGGTCTGCGCGGTTGTTTCTTCATCGGACCGATCTGCCCTGGACGGGACGGCTGCTGGCTGGTTTGCTGGCGGAGTGCGGTCGGGCGTATTCTCCGCTGATGTGGCTGGCGCTGCCGGTGCTGGCGCGGCAGGCTGTGTCGTGACCGCGGGCGGAGCTTGCGATTCCAGGTGCCCACTCTGCGATGTGGCTCGCTCGCTGCGCCATGCGACGTAGGCCAGAGCGAAAATCATAACCGCCAGCGCGATCCCGAGATAAATACGGTAAGACCCGGAAGTGGGCACAGGGTCATAGATCCCGTCGCGGTAGTCGACCTCGCGGCCAGTTTGGAACAGCGACAATTCATTCGTGATCAACGCCGGTTCGTAGACGGCTTCCTCCGAACGAACAAATTGTGATTCGTTGCTAGGTGCGGGCGGAGCGGGTTCATGCCGGGGCGAGAACTCTGGCTGCCGATCCTCAATCTGATCCTCAATGTTCAGATCGGCAGCGTGACGATCGGACACTGCGGCTAGTTCTGCTAGGGGCGCTCCGCACATGCCACAAAATCGGTGCGACCCGGAATTCTGCACCCCGCACGCGTGACAGCGGACGGGAGTCTCCGGAACCTCAAGCAGGGGAGAAGAGCGCGCGAACGCAGGCTCTGACGCCTCGTCTTGGACCGCTGCCGCAGAGGGCCGCTCACCGCCTTCGGCCGGAGCGTTTTCCTCTTGCAGCTCGCGCAGAAGTTCGAGCACTGCTTGCTCGCGTTTTTCCGGCGGACTCGTGAAATAAACCTCGGCCCACCGACCCATGTTTTGGCCGAGGACGGGATTGATCAGAGGGTTCAACTCGGGGGCCGGCAAGGTGCTAGGCCCTTCAGAATGGTCGGCTTTACTCGGCAAATAATGTTCTCCGGTCTAACGAAAACTAAATGAGAATTCGTGGGCGAACCCTATCTGTATGATTGCACTCTGGCGGCCGGGGGTTGTCAACTTAAACCACGTACCAAGTGGAAGGGGAGGGTCGTGAGCGCTTCAGTCGCAGGCCTTGCGGTAGGCAGGCTGGAACTGGTCCAATTGCGCGTCTCGCTGCGAGGTAAGCTTTCCCTTCGGGGTTTTGCCGTACAGATCGGCTCCTGGGCAATAGTAGAGTGCGGTATGGAGATCGACCCAAACCTGGGTATTGGGATTGCCTTTGTATTCCGGTGCCGGAGGGGCTTCCGCCAAGCCCAAGCTAATCAGCATCCGGTCGAACAACGAGAGATCAGCGTCAGGTGCGGGCGGGCGATGGGCCGCTGCCGCTGCTGTAGGGCTCGCCGTCGCGCTCACGGAATGGTTGGACCAGATTCCCCAGCGAAGGACGGCGCCTACCAGAAGCACTGCGATCGTGAGGTAGATGTCGCCTCGCCGAGTATTCCAGAGCCGGGCTATCACTCCGGAACGTTGGGGGGCCAGTTGCTCCAGGAATTCACGTGCGCTTGCGGCCGAACTCCAGGCGGCGGTGGGTTCCGGTTTGGTGAGAGCGGTCGATTCCGGTTCCTGGAACTCCTCTTCCACGCTGGTCTTCAGAGGTATTTCAAGATCCGAAAGCACAGAGTCCTCGAATTCCGCGCTGATCGGGCCTGCTAATTCTGCGGGCTTGGTGGTCTTGTCATGCGGTAGGTCGGCTGTTCTAAGAAGCTCAGCCATTTGCTTTTCGATCGAATCGGGCAGCGACTTCTGGGAGTGAGCGCCATCAAGGTTGGCCCGTGATCTCTGTGGAACGGATCCGTCGCTCGCAAGGCCCGCCTGACTGTTTCTCATCGCTTCCTGCATATGCCACAGGGATGCCACCTTGCTCTGTATACTGGGCGCTTCATAGTCGCTGTCGCCGCGGCGCGGCCTTCCGCAGGATCCGCAGAACTGCTCTTCTCCCACGAGTTGGTGTCCGCACCTACGACACACGAAAGTGGATGTGGACTCGGCCGCTGTCGGTGCTGGAGCGCCAGCTTTGGCCGCGGCATCTTTAGGTGCTGAGGTATCGACCAGAGCCGCCAGATTCGGCTTCAGTTTTTCCAAAGCTTCCATCATGACGGCACGCTCGGTTGCGAGCGATTTCTTCCATGTGACTTCTTCGTCCCGGGCCAGCCCTTCGGTCACCAATCCGGCCATGAGTTGACAGGTGTGAACATCCTGCTCATTGAATGCCTGGGTGGTGGGGTAGTAGATCTCCAGGCCCCCTGCGACTTCGCCCTCATGAAAAATCGGGACCGCGATCAGCGACTGAATGCCCCGGCGGCGACACTCTTCCGCTTCGACAGAGAATTCGGTATTGATGTCGGCAGTGCGGAAAACCTCGCCGGTCCGAAGGCAAGACACGCACAACGCCTTCTCCATGGGAACTTCGGTTCCCGCAGGAAGCGTCAGCGTCCCAGCGGCCGCCCGGTAGTGAAGTTTCGTGCCGTCAAGGACGCCAATCGCAGCGCCGCTGGCCCGGGCGATCTGGATCAGGCGTTCCGCGACCAACGACATCGCGCTCTGCAAATCCAGATGACGGACCTGAATCTGACGTTGGGTCTCGACAATTCTTGCCAGCGTGAAGGTGTAATCGGCGTTGGCAGCCGGCTCGGTTGCTGTCGTACGCGGCTCAGCCTGGGCAGGGGCGGACCGCGCTGCGGCCTCAATCTGTTCCCGTTTCAGCTCGAGGACCAGTTCCATCCCCCGGCGCTCGCGGTTGTGCTCTTGCAGCACGTAGGCCGCTTCCAGCAGATTTGCGAGTGTCTGCTCGTCGAGCCCTGGTTTGTGTTTTTCCTCGGACACGATTTCTTTTTCCACCAGCGGAAACCGTCCATTGCGCAGCCCGGTATCTGGCGGGAATGCGCCTATTCTAGTGCAAGTCCGTCGCCAGTCCAGACGGACAAGATGATTCCGGCGGGGGGATGGATTTCAGGGGGATCAAATGCCTTGGGCTCCTGTGAGGCGGAGGCCCTCAAACCTGGCACTAGTTTACCGCCAGACGCGCAGACTTGCGAGTGTTCTTATCGGTGCACGAAGGCAGGGGCAGCGCCGGGTAACCACCTGTCAGTAACCACACTCCCTGGCAAGAACCTGCATCCTGGCTCAGGGGTTTTCCCTATTCGGCGAGGGGAGAGGGAGTCCCCTCAGGCGATTCACTCCTACCGCCGAGATAAAAGTGCACGGCCGGGGTGATGATGAGCGAGAGCACCATGGAAATCAGAACGCCACCGATGACTGCGATGGCGAGAGGTTGTAGCATCTGCGATCCCGCGCCAATCGCGAAGGCCAGCGGCAGCATGCCCGCAACCGTGGCTAGGGCTGTCATGACGATAGGACGCAGCCGCCGGCGTCCGGCTTGCAGCATCGCATTTTCGGCCGGCAGGCCCAAGGCGCGCATCTTCTGATCAGCGTCCAGCAGCAGAATGCCGTTCTTGGCGACGATGCCGATGACCATGATCATGCCCATGAACGATGAAATGTTGAAAGTAGTGCGTGTGATCAGCAGGGCAATGAACACGCCCGAGGTCGAGAGCAGTGCCGACGACAGAATGGCAACGGGTGCGGCGAACGTTCCAAACTCAAACAGCAGCACGATGAACAGCAGTAGCACCGCCAGGACGAGAACGATGACCAGGTCATGGAACGAGCGCTGCTGTTCCTCGTAGGTTCCGCCGTATTCCACGCGAATGCCGGACGGGATGTGCAATCCAGCCACGACTTTTTGCACGTCGGCCATACCGCTGCCCAGGCTTCTGCCCTCCAGACGCGCGGTCACTGCCACATCACGTTGCAGGTTTTCGCGGCGAATCTCAGTTTGTCCCGGATTCTCGACGATCGTAGACAATGCACCCAGCGTGGCCGTGTGGCCGGTGCTGCTGATCAAAAGCGTGTCGCGCATGGCCTCAAGCGATGCCCGGTTGGCCGCGGGGAACCGTACCCGCAGGGTGTAGGCACGATCATTCGTTACGACTGGTGCGGATGCCGGTTCGCCCTCCAGAATGGCTGACGCATCGACGGCGATCTCTTCGGCGCTGAATCCGGCTCTGGCGGCAACGCTGGGATCGACCTGAAAAGTGATCGCTGGCCCGCTGATGGTGTTTTCGATTCCATTCCGCATATCGACTACGCCATCGATCTTGTGAATGGCCTGGGCAACCCGAGGCGCCCATTCCTCCAATTGCTTGGGATCTTGCGAGAACAATTTGATCTGGATCGGTTCCGGCGCGGACGTAAGGTCGCCGATCATGTCCTGCAACACTTGGGTGAATTCGACTTCTACGGCAGGCTCCTCCTGGGCGATCTGCGCGCGCAGATCCGCCATGACGTCATCGATGCCACGGTCGCGCTTGGCTTTGAGTTTGACCAGGATGTCGCCATAGTTGGCTTCGGTGACGGCGGCCAACCCAAGTTGCAGTCCAGTGCGGCGTGACGTGCTTTCTACCTCGGGAGTCTCGCGCAGCATCTGCTCGATATGACTCACGACGCGGTTGGTCTCCGCCAGCGAACTGCCCGCGGGCATGAGGTAGTCGAGAACGAATCCGCCTTCATCCATTTCCGGTAAGAGGTCGGAGCCGGAGTAGTTGTAACAGACGTAGGAAACCACGATCAGGCCGGCGCTGAAGAGGGCCAGCAGGCGTGGCCGTTCGAGCGCCTGGCGCAGCCAGCGTTCATGAAAATTCACCACGCGCAGGAAGAAGCCGCTCAGGTGCCGCTCTTCCGCGGCGAGCAACTTCAGGGCATCGTCACCTTCCTCTGGAGCATCGGCTTGGATAGGCACCGGAGTCTCCGCCTCCGGAGCCGCACCCTCTTTCTCGTGATGTCCCTTGATGAAGTACTGACTGAGTGTCGGTGTCCACGTCAGGGCCAGAGCGAGAGAAGTCAGCAAAGACACGGTCATCGTCACAGCCAGTGCACGGAAGAAGACTCCGGTGACGCCGGTAATCACGATTAGGGGAATGAAGACGACCACTGGCGTGATGGTCGAGCCGATCAGAGGTACCGTGATCTCTTTTAGCGCACTGCGGAGGGCTTCGAGCCGTCCCTGCCCCGCGTCGCGATGGAGGACGATGTTTTCCACTACCACGATCGCGTCATCAATAACCAGCCCCACGGCCGCGGCGAGACCGCCCAGCGTCATCAGGTTGAACGTCTGCCCCATCATTTTCAGGGCGATGAACGTGACCAAGACCGTCACGGGAATCACCAGGCCCGCGACCAGCGAGGTTCCCCAGTCGCGCAGGAACACCACCAGGATGATCGAGGCGAGAATCAGTCCAAGCAGGATGGCGTCGCGCACGCTCCGAATCGAATCGCCCACAATGATCGACTGATCATAGAAGGGTTCAATGTGAACTCCCGGCGGCAGTGTCTTGCGGATCTGCTCAATCTCGTCGTGAACTTCCTGCGCAACCTGCATGGTGTTGCCGTCAGGCTGGCGGTTGATGTTCAGAAGAACCGCAGGCTTGCCGTTCGCGGTGACGACGGTATAGACCGGCTTCACGCCCGGCGCCACAGTGGAGACATCCCCGATGCGCACCGGAATGCCCGCCGGCGTGTTTTTGATGACCGCATTCGCGATTTCTTCGGGCGTCTTTATCTGGCCGTTGACCAGGCCGAGATAGAGTTCGTGATTGCGCTCCAGCAGTCCGGGCGAGTCAACCAGATTGGTGCGCCGCACCGCCTCCAGGATGTCCGTCACGGTTACGCCCGCCGTCAGCAGCTTGGCGGGATCCGGAGTGATGTGAAATTCAGGCTCCTGTCCTCCCTGCACGACCACGGTCGATACGCCTTCCAGACGGTTGAGGCGCGGCTTCATCTCATAGGTCGCCATTTCCCACAGCTTGGTCTGCGGCATGCTGTCGGAAGTCAGGCTGTAGCCGATGATAGGAAAGGCAGCGAACGTCAGACGGTGCGCTTCGATCTTCGCGCTGGCGGGAAGTTCCGGCTGCACCCGCGAGATCGCGGCGTTCACGTATTGCAGCGTCTGGAACATATCGACGTCCCAGCGGAAGAACAGATCGATCTCGGCGGATCCGCGGCTGGTCGTGGAGCGCACGGTAAGGAGTCCGGGGACGCTGTTCACGGCTTCTTCGATGGGCCGGGTCACGGTGACCGTCATCTGATCGATGGGCATGACGCCGTTGTCGACGCCGATCAGCACGCGGGGAAAATCCGTGTTGGGGAACACTGACACCGGAATCGTGAAGGCGAGATATGCGCCCAGCAGCCCCAGCGTCAGAATGAGAAAGATCACCGGCCTGGAGTGTTGAGCAATCCAGTGCTGGGTTGAGTTTTGGTCCGTCGTGCGGGCGGCTTTCGGTGAGTTCACGCAGGTGCTCCGCAGCGGTTATTTGTCACTGGATCCCTCACCGGGAGCTTTCGATCCTGTCTTGGATCCCTCAGACGCTCCTTCCGCCGGAGTTGCGGCCGCCTCGAGCTTGATTTTGGTTTTGTCGGGCAGTCCGTACGCCCCCGTGGCCACAACTTTATCGCTCGCAGTGACGCCTTCGAGGATCTGCACGCCGTCGCCATTGCGGATGCCGAGTTTCACGACCTTCTGGTGCGCACGGCCATCGGAGCCTGCCAGCATGACTGCGGTCGCTCCTTCTGGCGTGGTGATGACGGAACTCGCCGGGACGACGAGAGCGTCTTTCACCGTCTGCGCCGTCAGAGAGAGCTGCACGCTCGTGCCAGGCTTCAGGACGCGCTCGGGATTCTTGGCTTCGAGCCAGACTTCAACGGTAGTGCTGTTGGGATCGAGAGCCGGACTCACAACCGTAACGTTGCCCTCGATCGGTCCCTCGATTCCGGGCACGGTCATGGTTCCTTTGTTTCCAACTTTCAGCGCGGCAGCGTCGTCCTGCGGGATGTGAGCCTTGGCGATCACAGACGAAATGTCCATCACCGTCAGCAGAGCGGTCCCCGCCGCGGCCATTTCGCCCGGGTAGAGTGGACGGTCCGTGACCACGCCGTCGATGGGACTGCGAATCTCCGAGTAGCTGAGCTGCGCCTGCGCTCCCAGATACTTGCCCTTGGCCGATTCCAGTTGTCCCGCGGCGGATTTGAGGGCCTGTTCCTTGCCTTTGGCAACCAGGTAGTCGACATGTTTCTTTGCGATTGCGTACTGATTGCGAGACTGCGTGATATCCACCCGTGATTGGTCTAGTTCCTTTCGCGGCAAAGCGCCCTGATCGAAGAGTTGCTGGCGGCTCTGAAAGACTTTCTCTTGTGCGTCGAGCGCCTGTTTGGCTTGTTGCTCGTCGGCTTCGGCCTTCTGGATTTCCTCCGGCAGGCCGGCGCCGGTTGTCGTCTCATAGGCAGCCTGTGCCTGAGCGTAGGAGCCTTTCGTGTCCTGTGCTGCCGCACTGAGGTCGCGATTCTCAAGCACGGCCAGCAGTTCTCCCTCGTGAACCGGGCTGCCGCGCTTTACCAGAAACTTCTGCACCGGAGCGCTGATCTTGGGCACGATCGCGGCTTGCTGTCGTGGAAACAGAATCGCTTGCGCCTGGATCGTGCGCTGAATGGTGGTTTTTTCGACGGCGGCCACCTGCACCGCAACCGTCGGTTCCTTGTCTCCCTTGTCAGAGGAGCAGCCGACGGTGGTCAGCATGCAGGCCGTAGCCACCAGTCCGGCGAATACGATCATGCAGAGGCCCAAGGCGCCGAGCTTGCGATGACGGGTTAGTGGGGTTGCGGTTGTGAAGCGCGTGATTCTCATGCGGCTAGAAGTTTCCTGTCAAAGTTTGTAAGTTCGCGACGGCGATCCGGAAGCGCGCCTGGCCATCATCGTACGCGTTGCGGGCCTGGGTCAGAGTGTTTTGTGCGTCGACCACTTCCAGCACGGTCGATTCTCCCGCCTGGTAGCGCAAGGTAGTGAGCCGCATGCTGTCGGCTGCTAGTTCGGCGGAACTGGCCAGTGACTCCATCTCCGAGCGCGCCGTCTCGGCTTCGCTATAGAACTCGCGCAAATGGCTGAGCAGTTGTTTCTGCGCGTAGCTCAACTCGACGTGCGCCTGGTCGCGGCGCAACTCGGCCTGCTTGAGTTTGCTGCGATCGGATCCCCAGCTGAAGACTGGAATCTGCAAGGTCGCCACGGCGGAATACCCCAGGTTTTGCACGCCGTTCGTCCGGATGGCAAATTGGTTGGAATCGATGCCGTAAAGATAATCAACACTCAGCGCCGGCAACAGTCCTCCCCAAGCCGCGGTCACCTCGTGATTCGCAACTTCGAACGCCGCCAGAGCCGCGCGGAGTTCGGGATTGTTCTTCTTTCCCGCCGCCTCCACCTCGACGAAAGTGGGCAACGGCTCGGGCGTCTGCAGGTCATCGACGACGGCGAAGTCCTGATTGAAATCCGGAAACAACAGCACGGCCAAATCGAGGCGGCTGCGCTCCATCCCGAGCTGGGCTTCCTGAAGATCACGTTGCTGCTGCTGCGCCTGAATCCGCGCCTTGACCACGTCGGCATGCGCTACTTCACCTCCATTCTCCAGTTTCTGGCTGATATCAAGGAATCGCGCCGCCTCCACCGCCGCGCGCTGCGCCGTCGAATACTTGCGCTGCGCCACAACCAGTCCGTAGTACGCCTGGGTCACGGTGACTACCAGTCCGCGAGTGGCGATTTCAGCCTTGGCCCGCGCCTGCGCCAGTGCGGCGGAGGACCGGCGATAGTCCGCAATATTGGTAAGCGATAGTGCCTGATGCACGTCTGCCTGGCTGATGTACTCATGCACGCCATTATTGGCGATGAACTTGGCCGGAGCTTTATCTGGCGCACCGGTGCCCTGGGTGTAGATGAACGAATTGTTGTACGCGACATTCGGCAGCACTCCAGCTCGGGCCTGTACTCGATCTTCCCGGGCCAGACCGAGATCTGTGATCGCCGAGCGGTATTGGGGATCGTTGAGGCGAGCCCGCTGCAGAGCGTCCTGCAGCGTGATCGTGATTGGAGCACCCGACGTAGCGGTTGCGCTCGCGCCAGGAGCCTGTGCTGTTAACGTCACCTGTGCAAAACTCAAGCCTCCGAGTGCCAACAGAACCAAAATGAAAAACCGGAGGTTCGAGCACTGCCCGATACGGGAGAGTGGAAGCGTCACGAGCGCGGCGTTGTCCTGATTTGTCTTCATGGGTACCTCTGCGAGAAGGCTTGCGCCCGGTTAGCGGATGAAGGTCTTACGCGCCAACAAGATCGCCATGTTTTATTTGAGCCAGAGACCATCCGTCGGCTACAACAACACACTGCCCCTGGGTGCAGCAGCGTCCAGAATTGGGTGCGAAGGCTAGTCACGGGTCACGAGGTTGGACCAATTTGGGACTCGCTAGCCTACCACGGACTCCCTGAAAGCCACATGAAAACGGTGGTTTATCGCATAAAGTACCACACCCTAAGGTACTTAGCTCGCAGGCAGGGAACAGTGCGAAGAATTGGCGAAAGCCGTGCTACTTGGGACGCGAGTGTGATCGCTAAGCAGGCAGGAGGAACAAATCGTGATCGACCTGGATCAAGTCAAAGTCACTCCCCGCGACCAGCAGGTCTTGAACCTGATCGTACAGGGCTGCAGCAACAAAGAGATTGCGGGCCAGCTCAACATCAGCCCGCGCACCGTGAAACAGCATCTGCGCATGCTGTTCTGGCGCGCCGGAATTCGCGAGGGCTGCAAGCGTGTGAAGCTGCCATCGCCATGTTCACCAAGCAAGAGGCGCAGTCATGACACCGCGGGAGCGCCTCCTTCGAAAGAAGTTCAGATCGCGATTCTAGTCTGGGAAGGTTTGACCAATCGCGAAATCGGCCAAATCGTCGGCACCAGTGAACAGGTCATCAAGAACTACTTGCGCAGCGCGTTCGACAACCTGGGCCGATTGATATCGCCCGCCCATTTGAGGGTTGAGTCTTCAGCTTCGAACCGCCTCAGAGTTTTTGCGGAGCGCAATCAACCTTTCCGGTTGGCTATCAGCGGTATGCTATGCAATGCTGGTGGCTTCAGGGATAGCGGTTCAAGTGAGAGTGCTCTGGATTACCGGCAATTTCCTGCCGCAGACGGGCGGATTGGAGATGTATATCGACCGCCTAGTCAGCAGCCTTGCGCAATTTTGCGAGGTCGGCCTGCTCACCGATGCTACGCAACGAGCGGCCAGCGATGCTGGAGTTGCGCATTTCACGGCGGCGAATATCGCGCGTCCCGCAACAGCGGAGCAGTTTGCAAATGCCGCCGCAGCCATTTCAGACGCCTTGCGGAAATACTCTCCCGATCTGGTCCACCTGGCCAGCGCTGGAATGGCGGTGTACCGGGATGCGATCCCCAACGATTCTCCGCTCGTCGCGACGGTTCACGGCAATGACCTGACCGCGCCCTGGCAGCGAACTCCCGGCAGAGACACGACGGCGAGCATTCTTGAGGGTCTGAACGCGTGCCGGCATGTTATCGCGATCAGCCAGCACACGGCTGGGCTGGTGCGGAAATGGGGCGTCCGTTCGCCAGTTTTGGTGCTGACGGCCGGGTGCGACCTGGAGTTCTTTCATCCCGTTCCGGAGAGCAAGGCAAAGACACGCAAGATCTACGAGGTGCCCGACGGGGTGCCGGTTGTGCTGACGGTCGGGCGCCTGGTGGCGCGAAAAGGGCATCGCTCCGTCGTGCAGGCCATTCGGCGATTCCCGTTTCGCGTGCGATGGCTGGTAGTCGGAGCCGGGCCGCTGGCTGCGCAATTCCAGGAAGAAGTCCGTGCGTGTGGAATGCAGGAGGATGTAACGCTGCTGGGCCGTGTTTCGCAGGATGCGCTGTTGGCGCTGTATAACGCGTGCGACGTCTTCGTGCTGGCTCCGGAAGAGCGAGCGGCGGAAGGCTATCTTGATTCAGAAGGCTTTGGGCTGGTTTTTCATGAAGCGATGGCATGCGGCAAGCCGGTCCTCGGATCGGATGTCTCAGGCTGCCGCGATGCCGTGGTGAACGGAAGCACCGGTATTCTTGTGCCTCCGGGCGATGCCGGGGCGCTGGCTGATGCGATAGTGCGCGTGCTTACGGATCGCGAATTAGCGGAGAAACTGGCGCAGCAAGGTCACGCTTTCGTACGCGCGGCCGGTGGATGGTCACGGCTCGCGGGACAATATTACGAACTCTACGAGCAAGTGCTTTACGGCGAGCGGGAACTGGCGACCGAACCGCCGGATTCCGTCATTCCGTTTTGAGCTTTGGCCATTCGTGCAGCGGAGAACTTTTGTATTGCCTGCCACGTTCGTGTTCGAGTAAGAAATTCCATCGGGTCGTCGCAATGAGGATCCTGTACTACGCCATCAACGGAAGCGGTATCGGGCATCTGATGCGGCTGTCGGCGATCGCCATGACGGTTCGGCGGCAAGCGCCGGATGTTCATCAATTCCTCGCCACCAGCGCAAACTATCCGGCGCACCTGAAAAGGCTGAAGCTGCCGACGCTGATTTTGCCCAGCGACGACTCCGGTTCGCACAGCGAAACCGACCGTCGCGCGCGAACCGTGTCGGCTCAACTGACAGCGCGCATCCTGCGGCACACCATTCGCGAATACGATCCGCAGGTCGTGGTGGTCGATACCCATGCGCCAAGGCGAATCGTCGAGGACGTCCGTAGCGAAGGACGGCAGGCGGTGCTGGTCTTCCGCCGCTGCCGCGAAGAGTACGTAGCGGAGTACCTGCGCAACGGCTTTCTGGCCAGTTTCGACCTGATTTTGTTGCCGTATACCGAAGCCGAATTTGCTTCCGGCATGAGTGCCGAAATGCTGGCACAACTCGCCGAGTTGGGAACAGTGCGCTATACCGGCGGCATCGCTTTTTCACCGGAGTTGAAGAAAGCAGACACAGATGCCGCTGCCCGACGTTACGGCGTCAGGGCGGACGACACTCTGCTGGTGATCACGGCAGGTTCCGGCGGCTACGGGCCGCTGAACCAGCGATTCCTGGCGAATGCCGCCCGCGCAGCGAGTTCACTCCGCAAAAAGAGGCGTTCTGTGGTCGCGATTTGCGTTGCCGGCCCATACGCTCCGGCTTCCGCGGCCGCGGATGGTTGCATTTATGTCGAGTCCGATCCGGATCTGCAACTTCTGGTGGCGCGCTCGGACCTCGTCGTGGCTCATGCCGGATACAACTCGATCCAGGAGATTCTTCGGACCGGACCGCGGGCGATCCTGGTGCCTGTGCATCGCCGGGCCGAAGACCAGGCGGCGTTTGCCAACTGCCTGGCTGCGCGCGGCCGCGTCAAGGTTCTCGCGCCGACATCGAGCGCAGCAGCGTTTTTACGCGCCTATCAGGAACTGCTGGACAAACCTCGCCCGCGTCGCGAGAAAGTTGCCGGAGCCGATGTGGCTGCGGCGGAAATTCTCTCGCGCGCTTCTCCGCCCGAGCACTACATGTGCTGTCGCGATGAGAGCGCAGGCAACGGCGCCAAGTCCTTCTCGACAGCACGGCAACTGGCGCAGGCGCTTACCCGCTCGGGGCAGGGTAAGGCTCTTGTGCGCATCGATTGGGACAAGGTGGAAACGCTGCTCGAACGGCTGGGGCCGGAGATGCACTCGCGGCTGGCGGGGCTCGAAGTCGATCTCGGCGGGGATGGCATCGACGACCTGGTCAGCCGCGCTGCCTGGGTTTACCAGATGGTTGAGCACGCCGGATTTGATCGCGACGCGCTGGTGTTTTCTCTCGAAGATTCATCCGGCGGCAGCCTGCTGGCCGAGCTGACGCAGCGCATTCAGCCCTTCCGATTCCGCGCTCTGGTTGCGCGCATTCCGAGCGAAATTCTCAGCCAGGATCCGACGGCTGTCTTCGAGTCACTTGAACTTTGCCGCGGTCTGCGCGTTGAGTTCAAGGTCGATGTGACTGTCACCGGAGAAGGATTCGTTTCGGTCGATCAAGCCTGATCTCCTGAAAGAACAACCCCCGCCAGATTTCCTGTAATCGCGCGCCTCACAACCCGCAATTGTCGTCATGGCAGCAGAGCAAGAGTAAGAGACTCAGTGACTGAGGAAGAATAATAATGTCACTCTCAATATTAACTTTACTTGCGATTTGGGCAGTGCTATAGTCGGCCGCAATCCCGGTAAAAGCCACTTTGGGGTGGGACACGCGGATTTCAGTTTTTCCATCATCGCGTGAGCGAAACGTAGACCGCTCCGACCTCTTCGTGCACGTGTGGTGGAACCCAAAGTTACGACTTCATCATTGAGTTTGTCGTAGCCTGATTTGCCTCAACGGAACGTATTCCCATGGCACTAGCGCGCGTAGCTGAACTCGTGCGGCGTGCGGCGAAAGACGCGGGAGTATTTCACGCGCTCAAGAACGATCCCACACGATTGCGCTCGGCTCTCGATTTGAGCGGCGCGCACATCGATGCGCTCAACAGCGCAACGGCATTTCCCCTTCCCTCCACGAAAGCGAAAACTGAAAAAGCAGCCTCGACTGGAACGGCTGCAAAGCAGGCAGCGAGTTCAGTAAGCGCAGGCGGCGTGAATGCTGCGCGGGCACAGGCTTTGGTCGGAGACCTGCCGGCTAGTGGTGGCTCGCTGCTGCCGCCCGAAGGATCAGGCCAGTTCACGGGAGCGACGACGGGCTTCGCGCCTCCGCCACCGGGTCCCGCACCGGGCACGAAGCCACCAACATCACCTCCGCCTCCAGCGCCGGGTGTGAAGCCACCATCACCACCGGCTCCAGGTACGAGACCGCCAGTGCCGCAAGCGCCTCCCGCGCCGGCAGCACCGCCGCAGGTCAGGCCGCCGGGATATCCTCCGCCGATTGTATTTCCGCCGGTACCGCCTTGGCCTCCTGCTCCGCCGCAGCCGGGCCCGGCATTTCCGCCGCCCGTGACGCCGCAGGGGCCGACACAACCTCCTCCGGCGCAAATGCTGCCGCAAGCGGGTTGTGGTTGCGAGTGCTGCGCCATAGTCGGGATCGTTTCTATTGTTTCGACAACTGCAATAACCGCGATTACGGCCATCACCGCGATAGCCGGCCGAAAGTCAGACTAGAAAGGTAGTTTTATGGCGAATATCCGAGATAGGAAATCAAGCAAGCACATAAAGCCAGGTCATGCGAAACCGGCAGGTCATACGAAACCGACAACCACCGACCGAGCAGGTGCGTCCGTTCGACCTGTAGGCGGAGTCTCGCAACTTCGGCCGAGCCCTCCAACGTTGCAATCCCGCGCATCGGTAGCGATTTCGCAACCCCGAACCGGCAGCTCTTTCGGTGTTCTCGGAAGCAGGGACCGAGCTCTTCGTCCGCACGCTTTTGCGGACGCTGCCACCAGCGGTACGACCGCCACGACGGGCACAACCGGTACCACGGGCACAACCGGTACAACTGGAACGACCGGGACGACTGGAACCACCGGGACCACCGGAACGACTGGGACGACGGGAACGACCGGTACAACTGGCACCACGGGGACAACTGGTACAACCGGTACCACCAGCACGACTGGCACCACCGGTAGTCCAGGACCGGGTGTGAAGCCGCCACCGCCGGGCCCGGGAACCAAGCCACCACCGCCCGCTCCAGGCGTAAAACCGCCTCCTCCGGCTCCCGGCGTGAAGCCTCCTCCACCTGCGCCGGGAACACCGCCACCACCACCTTCTCCAGGCCCGGGAGTCAAACCTCCAACGCCCGGCCCGGGAACTCCGCCGCCCCCTCCGCCACAAACGCCGCCAGGGCCTGGAGTGAAGCCGCCGCAATTCCCGCCGCCACCGGTTCCACAGTTTCCGCCGCCGCCGCCGCAATATCCACCGCAGGCGCCTCCGCCGTTTGTGTGGCCACCATCTGCGCCATTTCCGCCGCCTCCGCCTCCGGTGGCACCGCCGCAGGTTGGGCCGGGAACACCGCCTCCGGGACCAGGTGTAACGCCGCAGCCCGGAACAGGCATGACGCACGGTGGAGGATGCTGCTGTTGCGCTTCGATTGTCGGCATGGTCTCCGTTGTGGCAACGACAGCGGCTACAGCCATCACCTCGATCACGGCAATTGCCGGGATGAGTTGCTGCTGTGGAAAGAAAGGATAGATTGCCGTGCGGCCGGACATCAGCGTTCTGATACCAGCACGCAATGAAAGGTCGAGGATAGCGCCGACGATCCAGGCCATTGCGCGTGCCCGCAGCACCGACGCGCGCGTGGAGTTTGTCATCGTCGACGATGCCTCGACCGACGGCTGCATCGCCAATCTTGTCTCTGCCGTGCCGCGATTGCTGGAGGAGCCGAAGATCGATATCCGCGTTTGCCGGCTCGACCAGCACTCGGGTAACTACCGTGCTCGCAATCAGGCAGCGGCGCTGGCCTCGGCGGACATCCTGTTCATCACCGATGCGCACGTGCAGTTTTGCCAGGCTTGGGATGAGCGCGTGCTCGATCACGTTCGCCCCAATCGCATTCTTGCCGGCACGGTGACGCAGAGGGACACGCCGTTCCGCGGCTACGGCTGCCGGCTGCTGGTGCCTCTCATGGGGACGTCATGGAACCGTGAGACTAACGGCGGAGTGACGCCGGTGCCGATCTCGGTGTGCTCGGCAACCGTGATTCCGCGCGACCTGTTCGACAAGCTGGGCGGCTACGATCCCGGGATGCTGCAATACGGCGCGGGAGAGCCGGAATTCAGCGTGCGGGCATGGTTGCACGGCGCAGAAATCTGCTCGCTGGCCGACCTGGAAGTGGAACACGAATTCAAGCCGCGGGATGAATTCGCCAGCTTTCTCGCGGGCGTTCGCCTCTTCTGGGTTCACAACTGTATTCGCTTTGGGCTGCTCTACCTGAGCGAACTAGGATGCATGCAACTGCTGCGTTATTACGCGCGCGCTTTTCCTGCTGTGTTTCAGCAGGTGCTGGAGATGGTCCAAAGCAGCAACGTGTGGGAGCGCCGGGAGTTTCTGGAAACACAGCGGCAGCGTTCGTTCGAATGGTTTGTGGGGCGATTCGGCCTGAAGAACCAGATCGGCGGAGAAATCATCTGAGCGGGGCTCTGCGCGGGTGAGCCACGCGAATGGCAAAAACTTGGACGCAGTTCTCGCTGTTTCACGAGGCGCCGGCAAGCACGATGCAGCGCAGGTTAACGACTCGAAAGCAGGATCGCGATGGCACTGACCTTTGAGCTCCTTCGCCCCGACGACCTGCTCGTCTTGCGGGTCGACGCGCTGAATCTCAAGCTGGATGCCTCCGATCCGAAGAAGCCGAAGCTCGTGCCGGAAGTGCCCACCCGTCCTGCTTACCTGGTCATCAACTTTCAGCCGCAGAGCATCACCGAGCGGGCGTATTACGAGACGGTGAACAGCGGCCCGGGCAGCGATCTGCTCGACGCGGCCGGCAGCGTTCCTGTCCGCATGGCTGGTACCAGCCGGCTGGTCTTTCGGCTTCCGAAGAACATGACGCAAGTGCCATTCAACATGGCCGCCTTGCTCGATTGGTCGCAGTACGACCTGGTGCTGTCGCCCACTGCCGTCGGACAGCCGCTGCCTCCGCCGATCGTCGCGCCGACCGACCAGGAAACTGCTCTTGAAATTCCTTATCGCATCATTCTTTCGCCCACCGCTGCAGTGGGCTGGATCCATTCCGAATCGGCCGTTACCTTCGCGGGTCGCACCGAGTTGTGGCATACGCGGCTGGGAAACTTCGTCAACGTCAAGACGAAGAGTGGTACGCAGAAGGAGCTGGTAGAAGCCGCCGCGACGAACACGGTTCCATTACGCGCCATCTGGTCGCCTGACTTTATCGATCACGGCGCGCTGCCGGGTTTGGGCGACGTGTTCCCGTTTCCGGCAGCGATGTCGCCTCGCGATCGCGCTGAGATGGTGATCCTGACGTCGGGCGCGAGTGGATACTTCGTTTCTAACCGGCTGCTGCGAAAAAACGTTACGTGGGTGCCGCAGCCAATTCAGGCCAGCCGGTTGTTTCTGTCGTCACTTGGGGGGTGGCTGAGCTCTCGCGGAAACTGGCCGTCGCAGCCGAGCTACACGCCAAACGATGGCGGTCCAACGCAGTCGCTGGATATCAGCGAATGGGTGCATCTGGCTACACAGGGCCGGGACCACTACGTCAAGATTGTTTACGAGGGATTTCTCTACCCGTTTGGACATCGGGCCGCGCTCATCAAGGTTACCGAGCGCAAGGTGGTGCCGCGAGATGGCGGGACGGTGCAGTATGTGACGGCTTACCTGAAGCAGCACGAGTACATCGTGGTGCGCGAGCCGGTGAAGACCTATCCCACCACCTCGTTCAAATATGGCGGTCGCGAGATGCCGCTGTGGCAGAGCATTCGAATCAGAACGGTCGTCACGCCGTACATCGACAAACCGACGTACATCCCCGAACCGAAGACCGGTGGCGGAACACAGAACAGCGACTCCTTCTGGATTAACGTCGGGGGAACGGGCTTCCCGTTCCATGTTACGGGGGTTGATTTCGCGGGCAAGTCCATCGACTTCATCACGCCGCTGATCTTCATGGACGAAGGGGAAAAGGACCCCTCGGCAATTCAGTCGGCTTACAAGAACTCGGGAAATCAGCGGCTGTGTTCGGTCAGCGGACAGAAAGTGGCTTACGCCGATCCGTCGGCCGGCGACACGACGCTAAAAACGAACGGCCTGTTCTTCGACACCGATATTCTGCAGAACCGGCCGCCTTATCCGACAGCTCCTTTCCTTCCGATTCTCGATCAGGCACAGGTGACGGTTCCGGCAATCGAGCAGATCGTGGGCAGCACGAAGCCGATCACCATTCAGCTCTACCAGCCGTACGTGAGCACTGGCATTGACACGCATGCCGGGGTGTTCGCGCAGCTCTCGGGGGCGCCTCCCAGCCTTCAATTCAGCGCCGATAAGGCTGGCGGTTTCTCGACGCCGAATCTTGCGTTGACGGCGCTATCGGCCCGGAAAGGCCTGATCGCCGGAAGTGCCGACGATGCGGCACAGGGGCTCATCAAGCCGGCGGATTTCTTCGACGTGAGCGCCAAGCTGTTCGGCACCATACCGCTTCAGGCGTTGATTCCGGTAGATGGTAAAGGCAAGGCGCCGGCCGACCCGAATGCTCCGGAGATTCGTACGGTGCTGACCCCGAACTCGACGAATCCCAATACCGAAACGACGAAGATGTCGTGGAGCCCGCAGCTCTTTCATTATGAGCACGACCCTGTCCGCATCGAGTTCAGCCAGAACTCGGCACTGAATTTGAACGCCGCTTTGTCGCGCAGTCTGACGGGTGCGGCTCCGGAATCGGACATCAACGGCGAGTTGACGAACTTCCAGGTCAACCTGCTGGGCGTTGTAGCGATCAATTTCAACTCGCTCAAGTTCAGCTCCACAAACGGGCAGAAGCTCAACGTCAAGGCTGATCTTCCCTCAATCTCGCCGATCACCTTCATTGGCCCGCTGGAGTTCGTCCAGAAACTGGCGGACATTCTTCCGCCGGGGATTTTCGGCGGGAGCGGTCCTTCCATCAGCCTGCTGTCAGACCGTATTCGCGTCACGCTCACGATCGGGTTGCCGCCGATTGGGATTGGCGTTTTCTCGCTGGAAAATGTTTCCATTATGACCGGGCTTGACCTGCCGTATCTCGACGGCAAGCCGGCCTTTGAGTTTGCTTTTGCCACCCGCAGCTCACCGTTTCTGCTGACGGTGGAGTGCCTGGGCGGCGGCGGATTCATCCACCTGGTCCTCGATGCCGACGGCGTGCAGATGGTCGAAGGCGCCTTCGAATTCGGCGCCGAGCTCTCGCTCGATCTCGGCGTCGCTGCCGGCGCCGTGCACATCATGGCTGGGATTTACTTCAAGCTTTCCGGCACAGACTCGGACCTGACCGGCTTCGTCGATGTTGGAGGCGAAGTATCGGTACTCGGCATCATTTCCATCTCGCTCGATCTGAACATCAGCCTGAGCTACGAGGTTTCGAACGGCAAAAAGTTGATCGAAGGCCGCGCCACGCTCACGGTGTCCGTGCACGTGTTGTTCTTCAGCGCCTCGGTCTCGATTTCGATGGAGAAGAGTTTTGCGGCCAATCCCGGCGATCCACGCGTGCAAGACGTCCTCACCGCGTCGGATTGGGCGGACTACGCGGCGGTGTTCGCATGATTGGGAGCTAAGGAATGGCGAGCCAGACCCTCATATTCGTACTTCTGCCGAACGGGATCACCGCAAAAAAGACGCTGGCTCTCTCCGTTTATCTGACGCCGCGCCTCGACAAGGGTGCCACGCTGGCCGCCTTTCCCGACATTCTCAATTGGACGTCGCTGATCCAGAGCAAGGGGTTGAAGTTTGACGTCTCGTGCGCCGGCAAGACCACGACTTTCGCTGCGAATCAGGCGGTCTTGCGGCCTGAAGTGTGGAAAGCAATCTTCACTCCAACGACATTCGTCGAAGCCTACACGCTGCCTGATTTCGATCAGCGGGTCATCATTTCCTATCCCGTGCGCGACGCGATGTCGTATTTCAAGTATGCGTACCAGGCCATCGGTAGCGGCACCGCAACGACCGGTGAGGGGCGGCGCAACCCGCTCGAGACGGTCCTCGAAGGGCTTGTCTTCCGCGATGGAAAAGAGTCGACGCTTGCGGCGGAAATCTCCGCCTTGCGCGTGACACTGTGGAACGAGCAGCAGCAGCTTCTCAACGGCGGCACTGGCGGCGCCGCGGTGCAAACAGCAACTGCCGGAATCGTTCCTCCCGTTCCGCCGGACGGAATTCCCACGACGCTGACCGCTCCTGCCAACACGCACGACACGATGACGCGCTTCGCGGCGTTCCATTCGATGCCGCCGGCGCCCAATCGTCCGCCGCTTCCGCAGACGGAAGCCGACTTTGCGAAGACGCTGGATTTTCATCGCGCGCTGACGACGCTCAACTCATATCCGACGCTGCTACGCGCGTTAGGTCTCGTCTTCGACATCGAGCTGCCTGCCAATTTCTGCCCGGCTTCGCCCGCCGGTGGCGCTTACGGAAGCGTCCAGATCAGCAAGGTTACGCCGGGATTCAAGTGGTCGCTGCTGCCGACATTCAGCTTTCCGGCGACGTCGTATGTGAGCGGCAACTCCTCGTTTCAGGCCGCTCCGGCCTCACAGGCGGGAGCCACGACAATCTTGCCGGGCGACGTCGCCAATGGCTTTCTCGCGTTAACTCCTGACAGCTTTCACCTGCTGCAGGTCGATGTGGATGGCGGTCTGCTGAAGACACTCACCGTCGCCGACAATCTGGCGAACGCGAGCGATGCCACGGTGGTGGGAGACGATCTGCCCTCGATGCGCTCGGGAGGCGTGGGACTGGTTGCCAACGGGCGCGGACTGCAACTGCTGGAGAGCATCGTCCAGAACAAGGGATTCAATGACGCGCTCAGCAGCAACGCTGCGCTGCCGCGACCGTTTAACGCGCGCGATCTCACTCGCGGATTTCGCATCGACATCTGGTCGTCGCGCAAGCAGCAGTGGTTTTCGCTGCATCGCCGAAACTCGACCTACCGCTTCGGACCCAGCGGGTCGATCGTCATCAACATCAACGATGAAGAGGGCTTCCTGCAGCCCGCAGCCGCACAACCGGCTGACGATCCCACCCGCGGCACAGACCAGACTTCGACTGAGAACAACATTCCGCAGCCCGGCACCGATCTCTATGTGCACGAGCGGCTGGCGCGCTGGGATGGCTGGAGCCTTAGCGCATCACGTCCCGGCCTGGCGCTGAACCGCAGTCCTGATCCCGCGGAGGCGACTACACCGGATCCCACGCTCGGTGAGCCGCTGACGCCGTTCAAGATGACGACCTCTTTCGCGGCCGCTCCGGGCACGCTGCCCGAGTTACGCTTTGGCGTGAAGTATCGGCTGCGGGCGCGCGCCGTCGATCTTGCCGGCAACAGCGTCTCGCTGAAGGCGACGGCGGCCAACTCGCTGATCGCTCCAGCGAATGGTGCGTCGTTGCCGTATTTGCGCTTCGAGCCGGTCAATCCGCCGCTGCTGATTTTGCAGCAACCCGTGCAGCCGGGCGCGGCGCTGGAGCGCATGGTTATTCGTTCAGCCAATTCCAGCCAGGATCTCGACTCGATTCCAACGGCGGAGACCGATCATCGCCACGTGGCTCCGCCGCGAATTGCCGAACGCATGGCTGAACATCACGGCTTATTCGACGATCCCCCCGGGAAGCTCAAGGGCGACGCCGCGACCTTCAGCATGATCACCCAGCGAGACAGGTTCGCGTTTCCCACCTCGGGCGACGTGCCGCTGGATCCTTCGCCGCTGGTCAATGTCGGATATCTGCCGGATGTGCTCTCGCGCGGGGCGGCGCTGCGCAACCTGCCCAATACTCCCGATGACACGAACGGCAGGCTCGTGATCAATGCTCTGACATACAAAGTTCTGCCCGATGTGCAGACCCGTCCGGGCTCGGTGACCTTTATCGACTTCGGCACACAATGGCCGCAGCGTACGCCGTTCCTGCTGACCATCGTTGAAGGCACGGCCCCTCCCGCATGGGATGCCGCGAACCGTGTGCTCACCGTTTCGCTTCCGAAAGCTGCCGAGGTCGACGTCGATCTGAGCAGCTATCTTTTTGAGAGCGACCTGATGATCATGGGCGCCTGGGCGTGGCTGCGCGAATACTTCACGGCGCGCGAGATTGCCGCCATGCAGAGCGGCGTCGCCGACGCCTACGTCAGTGCCGTCACCGATCTGATCGCGCTGCTGACGCGCCTCGTACTGGAAGGCGGACACTCCATGCTGACTCCCTCGCGAACGGTGACGCTGGTCCATGCAGTTCAGCAGCCGCTGGGACGCCCGCAGTTCGTGCAGTTGCCTGTCATGCATCGTGTCACGAAACCGATCTTTGCTTCGGCGCTTCGCAATTCGTTTACGCCAATCACTGCGTGGCGTTCCGTTGGCTCGCACAACGCCGCGCTGCTGGGTGCGCTTGAGATCAACGGCGCCAGCACTTCGAAGATCGAACTGCTGGGCCGCTGGCTGGAATATACCGACGATCCGTCGAAGCCTGCGCCAACCAAAACGTGGCAGAGTTCTCACGTGGAAACACTTCCGCTGCCAACCACCGACGCGGGCGTGCTCTACTCGGACGCGACCAACACGCGGATGGTGGGGACGTACATTCCGCGAGTGGATGCGCTTTGGTTCTCCGTGCCGATCGACGATCTCGACGGCGTGAGCACGCCATTCGATGTCGCCGCGCCGCTGCACCGCTTCGACGATACCAAGCACCGCTGGGTCGGCTACACGGCAGTCGCGACCACGCGCTTCCAGGAGTACTTCGTCGCCGGTCTCGACTTCACGCGCAGCAGCGAGCCTTTGCTGGTCGACGTCCCTAGTTCAGCTCGGCCGGTCGCGCCCGATATCGCTTACGTCGTCCCAACGTTTGGCTGGGAGCGCCAGGAGACCAGCAACGTCAAGTCGAGCGTTCGTTTCGGCAACGGACTTCGCGTGTATTTAGAGCGGCCGTGGTATTCCTCCGGCGACAGTGAATTACTTGGCGTGGTCTTGTGGAATGGAACGGCTCCCGACTATCCGACTCGCGAACAGTACAAGGCGTTGTTCACGCAGTGGGGAAACGATCCTGTCTGGGAGACTGGCTCTCTCAACGATGTGCCGGGCGTCTCCGATTTCAGCAACGCATTTGCCACGGCGCAGGCGTTGGCGCTTGAGGAATCGCCGAAGCTGTTTGACGTTGCCGGCCACCAGGTGCAGTTCGATCAGCAGCGCGGACTGTGGTATTGCGATATCGAGTTCTACAACAGCACGTCGTACATGCCCTTCGTGCGACTGGCGCTGGCGCGCTACCAGCCGCATTCCATCCAGGGAGTGGAGCTCTCGCGCGTGGTGCTGGCCGACTACGCCCAGCTTACGACCGATCGTTCCTGCGTCATCAGCATTGATCCGTCAGATACTCGTCGCGCCCAGATCTTTGTCGGCGGCGTCGCGCCGCAAGCGCCGATGCAATCGGTGATCGATGTCTCCGTCGAGCAACGATTGCCGAACGTCATCAGCGACATTGCCTGGGAGGTTGCGCCCACCAGCGTGGTCCAGATCAACGAAAACACACCCGACGCCACCGAACCGGATGCCGTCCTCTGGTCAGGCAACATCGTGTTTGCCAAGAACCCGCCAGCCGGACAATTTCGTGTCGTGGTGCGCGAATACGAACGAATTCAAATCGATCCTCCGCCATCGGCGGACGGAGTTGCCACTTACGGAGAGCGGCTGGTCTACGCCGCAATCGTCAATTACGACTATCCATCTGGCTCGTGAAGGGAGTTGATGCAACATGCCGGAGAACGGGCAGCCGCGCACCCCAATCGTGATCTTCGACGAGTTTCTCGTTGCGCAGGAATGGCGTGGCCTGCTGGATTTCACACTGGGACACACGCCCGAGTTCATGGCGACACAGGTCATTGGTGCCAACGGCGAGAGCCGGCTCGATCACCATTACCGGAAATCGCGCGTGCTCTTCGACCTTGGACCGTTTCACCAGATCTTTACCGATCGTCTTATGACCTTCCTGCCGCACGTGGTGTCGCGGCTAGGATGGCAGCCGTTTCCGGTGACACAGGTGGAAGTGCAGCTTACGGGCAGCAACAACGGCGAGTACTTCCGCATGCATACCGATAACGATGCCGGGCAGGTCTCAGGCCGGGCGGTGACGTTTGTCTACTTCTTTCACCGCGAGCCCTGTGGCTTTGCCGGCGGCGAACTGTGCATTTACGACACTAACCGCGACAACGGCACCTCGGAGAAAGCCGGGCCGCGCCGCGTGGTTTATCCGCAACAGAACCAGGTGGTTTTCTTCGACAGCAGTTGCCTCCACGAGATCATGCCCGTCGGCTGTCCCTCAGGCGATTTCTCCGACAGCCGCTTCACCGTGAATGGATGGTTTCACCGATGACTCCCTACGGCTACCCCTCCGAGTACTACCATTGCCTGCTCGACGAACAGCCTTACTATCTTGTGCCTCAGCGTTTGTTTGGAGCGGATCCACCCGGGCCTCTAATGGTCAATCCGCAGTGCTGGTTTTCGTGGCATGGGTACTTGCCTCCGGATAAGGCCGCTCGCGTCATGGCTGACGAGTACCTCCTCCCCAGCGACTGGCGGATCTGGGTCGATGACCCCGGCACGCGCGCTCTGTGGCCGTATTGGCTTGGCGCGGAATATGCCGAATACCTTGCCGACCAGGTGCCGGGTTATCCGCTGACCAAGGAAATTCCACCGCACGCGCAGTGGGTTCTGACGCGCGCGCACATCCTGGTGGACCCTGATTTCCCGGAGCGCCGTCGTCGCGAGTGGATGGAAAGCGTGTGGAACTGCGCCCGTAATTTCGAGCGCGGCTATACCAGTGTGGCTGGATTAATTCCGCCGTTCCACCTCGGCGCAATGCGCCGCTATTATCGCTATCACACGCGTGCCGGATCGTTCACGCTTGGCGACAGCCAGGTGGCGCGTCGACACGTCGCGCACAACGAGGGAGTTGCCCGCTACTTCCATTGCCAACTGACGCACGCCGTCAGCGACATCACACGCACCATGGTGAGGCCGTCCTACTCGTACCTCGCTGCGTATGAGAGCGGCTCGACCCTCGATCGCCACACCGACCGGGAGCAGTGCGAGTACAGCATCACCATGTGCATCGATGCTTCACCCGAGCCGGAGGCGCAGGTGCCGTGGCCAATTCAGCTTGATATTCCTGAGGGCGCGCTGCGAATCTGGCAGCACGTCGGCGACAGCCTGCTGTATCGCGGCCGATACCTGCCGCACTACCGCGACACGCTGGCCGACGGCTATACCTCAACCTCGTTGCTGTTGCACTACGTGGATTACAACTTCGCGGGCGCGATGCAATAAGGGTTGCGGGATTCGCGTTGCGGCCGTACGCCGGAGCAGCTAGTAGGGAAGGGAGGACACAGCCGAAAAGAAATCCTTTTCCAGCGTGCTGTAGTAATGGGCGAGAACGCAGCGGCGGCCGGGCCGGAGCACTTCGCGGAACTCGCCGCCTTGCAGGATGTGATCGCGCGAGAGGAAGCCTTGGGTCATCTGCGGCAAATGCCCGAGGGCCAGCCACAACGCGATCTGTTCGATGATCCAGGTGTTGGCGGAGGGATAGAGAAGCATGCGGGAGCGGTCGAAATCGGTGATGGCTTCGAGCGTAGCGGCCTGGATCTGTGGATCGTGCTGCATGCCGTGATTGCCGTGGAGTTCGCGTCCGCTCAGCAGCCGCCATGCGAGGTCGAGGTAATGAATCCGAATGCGCTGAAGTGCATGCCAGACGCCATGGTTGAGCAGACAAACGCCGGAGTTGAACGGAATGATGGGGCGCAAGCCTTCGTGTAGTGCGATGTGCTCTAGCACGCCCTCGTCGATATGAGCGGTGTTATAGGCGTAGTGGCTACGACGCGACATTGGCTCTTCGCGCGCGTACCAGTCACATGCAGCGTAGAGCTCAAACAGCACGTCCACGTCGTCGAAGAAGAATGTGTCGCAGTCGAGATAAAGAACTTGGTTAGCGTCGGAGAACGGATTATGAGCGAGCGCGAGGAATTTGTGGAAGGTCGGGTAGAGCGCAAGCACAGAGCCGCGCAGATGCTCGCGCTGGAGATAGCCGGCGTAGTCGCCGAGAAATTCGATGCGGACGTTGTGGCGGTCAGCTTCGCTCAGCAACTCGACCGCTGCACCGTTGAATAGGAAGAGGCACACCGCAATGTTCGAGTTATAGCGTCGCAGGCTGCGGATGCTCTGAATCCACTGCTGCTCCAGGCCCGTACCGGGTGAGTTTGCGAGGGAGTAGTAAACCAGTCTCACGCAGCACCTCGATTGCCGCGTCGAGCTACGTACCGAAAGGGAAATCGAAGCATGTCGCTGTACACGGTCACGTCAATTCCCCTCGCCGCCATTCCCGGCGTTCACAGCGGCACCGGCACACACCAGAACTCCAACTGGCTGGTCGTGCCTTCCTCGGTGCCAGGCAGGGGCAAACTGCAATTCAACGGCGCATGGGTGCAGGTCACGACCATGCTCTTCCAGTTGAATGCTAACGTCGTTCCCAACTGGATTGGCGTCGCGATTCCCAACGGTATCCAGGACTTTACCAAGGCCCACATCTTTTTCCATCCTATGCCCGCGCAGGCCGGATACAAGGACTCCGATTATCCGACGAAAGCCGGCATGTGGCCGCAGCTTTTTTACTACATGGAACGGCTGGGGTATCAACTCGATGGAGCCGCGCGCAACCAGATCATTATCATGCCGTTTCTCACGAATGCGGCGACCGACACAGGCATTTTTGCGGCGAACTGGACGGATATCTGTACCGATATTCTCACCACCGTGCGTTCGGCGTTGGGCGCTGATGACGGATCGACCCTGCAGATTTCACAGATTGCGGTTTCGAGTTACAGCGTGGGCATCGTATACTCTGCAAATTTCCGCGCGCACGCACCCAACCTGAACCTGATGACCGAAGTGTGGGACTTCGATGGGCTGTTTTCCAGCACGCCAAGTCTTTCGCAGGCGCTTGTCACCACCACGCAATACACGGCGATCAAGTACGACCAGAATCCGGCCTCGGGCGCGGCGAGCTATCACGTGCCGTTGGCGCGTTGGTCGGATTATGTTGCGCCGCCGGCAACCAGCCTCGACGTACACGCGTTGATCCGCGACTTCATGTTCCTGCACGCGGCCTCCATCAGCAATGTCGGCGGGACTATTGCCGGAGGACTTGGGCCTACCGGATCGTCAGGATCGCCTGGATCTAGTGGCACGCCAGGTACGCCGCCTACATCCGGCATAATGGGCACCACTGGAACGACAGGAACACCCGGTTCCAGCGGGACTTCCGGCTCTCCGGGTGGGACAACAGGAACGACTGGCAGCAGCGGCTCCAGCGGTGCTTCAGGACAGAGCGGGACCACAGGGACAACGGGGAGCAGCGGAACAACGGGCACGACTGGAACGACAGGAACGGCAGGAACGACAGGTGCGACGGGGACTACCGGTGCGTCTGGCACGACGGAAACTTCGGGCAGCACTGGTTCTCCGCTTGCGCCGCCGTTTTCGCCTTCACAACCGCCGCCGCATGGGCCGATGGCGCCGCCTAACGCGCCGCGGCTACCCCCATCGCCGCCTCCGGTCTATCACCCGATGCCGCCGCTGGGACCTATGCCGATCGCCCCGCGGCAACCGGGGAAGCCTCCGCAGCCGCCTTCTCCGTCAACTCCGCCCGCGGTGCAAGCGCCCCCTAGCGGCGGCTGTGAGTGCGAATGCTGCACTGCAATCGCAGCCATGGTCTCGAATGTTGCGATCACGGCGAACACCGCAATTATCGCGATCACAGCGATCGCGACTCGCGGCAAAAAGGGTCACTAGAAGCATACAGAGAAAAGAAGTCGAGTGCGGAGGCAATAGTTCCAGCTTACCGAGAATCGGTATCAGCTATCACTTTATTTGCGAATAGAGCGACATTCGATCACTTCACGTGCGAATGGAGTTACCACGCTATTTGCGAATGAAAGCGCCCGGACCCTGTGAAACTGGGAGTTTCACCTTGAAATGGGGGCGGCCGAGGGGTTGTGAGCCGAGTGGCCATGGCCCGTCCAAATTGATCGATTCGAGAACAACCCGAGGACTGCGAAAGCGTTTAGTTTGCTGAGCAAAAGCCCCGCCTTTATTGCACTTTGAGACCATTCGCAAATAGCGTGAGCAATCCATTCGCAAATAAAGTGATAGCTGACACAGCCAGGCGGTCGGAGCGCTAGCTAAAGGGCGTTGCAAAACCCAGGGCTCAACGCCTTGATTGACGCGGGTCGTTGACGCAGCCACGTGGCGGATCTGCAGATTTTGCTTGTTTTTTCGCGCCAGATTTCCGCCACCAAA
>Ga0181532_10000505_pt1 | contig 40249 bp, 42 predicted proteins | sample PEATcosm2014_Bin_33_FD_119768 | JGI IMG/M metagenome (GOLD analysis project Ga0181532, IMG submission 119768) | Peatland microbial communities from MTU Mesocosm Facility, Houghton, MI, USA - PEATcosm2014_Bin11_30_metaG | ecosystem: Environmental > Terrestrial > Soil > Wetlands > Peat | place...
CAGTATTACGATGCTCGAGAAAGTGCCCATTTTAAGCGTGTTTGAAGCACTGGAGTCCCAGTCCAACTTATTCGATAACTCCAATCAGTTGATTCTATTCGACTTTTAGCCGGACACTTGTGAGAATCAATATATTGCCGAGTTTCTGCAAGACGGGAAGGATTGGCTTGAGAGCACCTCTTATGCTCAGGTAACCATTACTGTGATTGAGAATATGGTCCTAGGGACTTTCTACCCATTGCAATCGTCTGCAATGTGAGGTAGAGTACCGTGCAAGGTGAGAGAGAGCAGGAACCCCCTTCTTCTCTCAGGCACCGCGTTCGTCGCGTGACGCGGTGGAAGAGCCCCAGCAAAGCAAGTGATCTTGTTGGGCAATAGGATCTGATTCCCCCCTCGGCCAGAAAGACGCCATATGACGGATCGTTTTTATTTGTGTAATGTATAATGTATAATGTCGATAGACATTATAGTGATTGTTAGACATCTGATTGATGGCACTTTGGTGCAATAGGAACGGCAGTCACCTGTGAGTACTGTAAAGTAACGTGAAAAGACATTTGTTGTAGCGGGAAGCCAGCTTCTCCCCCGGGCCTCCTGACCATGGTGTTTCCCCCCGGAAATCTCCGCGTTGAGATTTCGCAAACACTCGGCTAACTATCTAGATTTTGGGGTCATTCTGAGAAGAGTGACTTAGAGGGCGAAGCTATGGCCGTCAGTAGTTTGGCGTTAGATTTTTCGCAGCCGCTTCCACAAGTCGAAACCGAGAGCTGGTACGGGCTCCAGACCCGACCCCGGCACGAAAAGATTGTGACTCAGCGCCTCGAGGAGAGGGGCGTGACCACCTTCCTCCCACTCGTCTCCGAAGTGCACCGATGGAGCGATCGCAAAAAGACCGTCCAAGTGCCGCTTTTTGGTTGTTACGTATTCGCGAAATTCAAGCCCACTCGAACGGACCGGCTGCGCGTTCTGCGTGTGGACGGAGTATTTGGCCTCGTGGGCTCCCAGGGAGAGGGCACTCCTATTCCCGACGAGCAAATCAGCGCGGTTCGGAGCCTGGTAGAAACACAGCTGCCCTGGTCCACTCATCCCTTTCTCAAGATTGGTCAACGGGTGCGAATCCGGAGCGGTGTGCTGGATGGCATGGAGGGCATACTCGTTTCGCGAAACGGAGACCGTTCGCTCGTCATTTCCGTAGACGCGATCCAGCGATCCTTGGCAGTACGCGTGGAAGGATACGAAGTCGAACCTGCCTGAGAGTTAATCCCACCTACCGTTCGCGGTAAAGCTGCAATAACGTTCAACCTAATCATGGGACTAAATACAAGTGAAACATTCCGCTTGCTGGCCGTCAGCAGCGAGCGGTCGGTTCTGCGTCTGCTAGATTCGATTGCGGAATCGAGCGATTGGCGTCTGGAGATTTCCGCTAGCGGTTTGGACGCTATGGAGCAAGTGCAATCGGGAACCGCGCCGCATCTGGTATTGCTGGACATCCCTCGCGGCAACGGCGAGGGTCTTCAGCTCTTGCCGTGGTTGCGCAGACTCCGCCCTGAGCTTCCTATTGTGGTACTTTGCGATCCCGAAGACGCCGCCAAGCAAAAAGAAGCGACCCGCCTTGGCGCTAAAGCCATCCTGCTCCGCCCGTTCAGTGAGCGTCAATTAGAGTCCGTCATCCAGCGGTACCTCGGTACGTCGAACGATGGTGCAGATGCGGAGATGGCCAGCGAGGACATTGAATTGCTTGGCGAGGACGAGTTCTTCCTCAGCGTCAGTCCTGCGATGCGGCAGCTTCGCGCGCAGGCAGAACTGCTTGCGCAAACGGATGTGCCCGTACTTATTCTGGGAGAGCCTGGAAGTGGCAAAGGCACGGTTGCTCGACTGATCCACCAAAGGTCGGTGCACTCTGGGTTTAAGTTCCTAAGGGTCAATTGCGCGGAGATGCCGGCAGATCTCCTCGAGATCGAACTATTCGGCAGGGAAAACGGATTCTCCAATGGCTCGTCGAAGGTCTTGGGGAAACTCGAGACCGGCCAGAAGGGCACGATCCTGCTGGATGAAATCACGGAGATGCCGCTCACGCTGCAAGCGCGAATTCTCAAAGTTCTGCAAGAGAAGCGATTTGTCCGATCCGGCCACGCCAAGCCAGTGGAAGTTGATGTGCGCATTCTCGCCGCCAGCAGCGACAAGATGGACAGCGCGGTCGCGGAAAAGCGAATGCATGCGGATCTTTATTACCGTCTCAGTGCATTGACTGTCCATATTCCAGCTCTGCGCCATCGCAAGGATGAAATTGGGCCGCTTCTTCGTTATTCCATGCATAAGGTTGCGAAGTACTATGGCCTACCGCCGCGAGACTTCACACCGGAGACATTGGAGGCCTGCCAAAACCATTCCTGGCTGGGGAACTTGAAGGAATTGGAGACATTCGTCAAACGCTACTTGATAGCGGGCGATGCAGGACTGCCGAGTGGGTTGGAGGCAAGTTCCGGAAGCACAAGTCAGCGGTCACAAGGAGAGCCTGACGGAATTACCCATGTGGACGTTGAAGCCGGAGAAGATAGCGCCTCGCCGAAATCGCTGAAATCCATGATTCAGAGTGTCCGGTGGCAGACCGAGAGAAACGCAATCGCCGCTGCGCTAGAGAAAACCGGATGGAATCGGAAGGCAGCCTCCCGCCTGCTGGGTGTAAGCTATCGTACGATTCTGTACAAGATTGAGCAGTACGAAATGAGCGCCCCGGATTCGTATCTTTCGTCCCTCTCAGGAGCGAGATCGTCCTTTTCGAATCAGAATAAAGGGAACGGGAAAGCAAGTTGAGCGCAAAAGCCATCAGCTTGGGCGAGGAGCGTAGAAAATCGCGATGACAGGAATCGCAAGCAGTTCGTGGAAGGGCGGCATCGTCGTAGCTGCAATGTGTTCCGCCATGTCAATCGGGCTCCAGGGCCAAACGGCGCCACCAAGCAGTGCGCCTGCCCCGGTCCCTCAAAGCACCCCACCCGCTCAGACTAGCGAGGCGGGGAAGGCACACGACGCCACTTTTGTAATCGGCAATGACGACGTGTTGGCCATCAATGTCTGGAAAGAGCCGGATATTTCACGTTCGATCCCGGTGCGGTCGGATGGGAAGATCTCGCTGCCGCTAGTCGGGGAATTGCAGGCCGCCGGCCAGACCCCGCTCAAATTGGAGCAAGATATTGCTGCCAGGTTGAAAAACTACATCGCTGAACCGGAAGTCACAGTTATCGTCCAGCAGATCAATAGTCAAAAATTCAACATCCTGGGACAGGTCAATCACCCCGGTGCATATCCCATCGCGAACTCAGCGACGGTCCTGGACGCGATCGCACTCGCTGGGGGATTTCGCGATTTTGCCAAACAGAAGTCCATTTACGTATTGCGACAGAACGCCGACGGCACGCAAACCAAGCTCCCTTTCAACTACAAGGAAGTCGTGAAGGGCCAGAATGCGGCACAGAACATCAAGCTGCAGCCGCGTGACACCATCGTCGTTCCGTAATCCATGACGTTGTTTGAGAAAACTTGTGTAGGGTTGGTGTTGCTAGGAGCAGGCGTACCACTCTGGGCGCAGGTGGGCAACTCGCCGGCTCAATCCCAGCCTGTGGCCGCCTATGGCACGGGTTCTGGCACGGAAAGCACCGATAGTCAAATGCTCGCTCCGCCTCCCGTGAGCGGACAATCGTATCCACAGGCTCCAACTTCTCAAGAGCGGTCCAATTACCTGCGGGGAGGAGTGACCTTCGCGAGCGCGTATAGCGACAACGTTCTAGGAACAACCGGATCCAGCTCTGCCCCGGTGAGTGATGTGAGTTATTCGGTCTTTCCGACGCTGGCTCTGAACGAAACCACTACTCGACTCCATTGGACCTTGACCTATGCGCCGGGATTTACCTTTTACCAGAAGACGACCTCGCGGAATGAAGTGGACCAGAACGCGTCGATCGATTTTCAGTACCGGCTCAGCCCACACGTGACCTTCAGCGCACGAGACGGATTCCAGAAAAGCTCCAGCGTGTTCAATCAACCATCTCTGGGGACAGCTGGAGCGGTTTCCGGCGGGATTCAGGAGCCTAACCAGTCGGTAATTGCGCCAGTTGCCAGCCAGCTCAACAATTTCGGGAATGTGGGCATCACCTATCAATTCGCCGCAAACGGGATGATCGGAGCCAGCGGGACGTTCACCAACTTGAACTATCTGGATCCGGCCCAGGTTCAAGGCTTGTTTGATTCGAGTTCGCAGGGCGGGTCGGCATTCTACGCGTACCGGATTTCGAAGATGCATTACATTGGCGTTACGTATCAGTACCAACGCCTGCTGTCATATCCCGCACCCGGAACCAACCAGACCCAAACGCACTCATTGCTTCTTCTGTACACACTGTATGCTACGCCCAGATTCTCGATTTCCTTTTTTGGCGGCCCGCAATACGCAGACATCGGCCCGCAGTTTTCCAATACCGTATCCATCCCTTCGGCGGCTTCCCAAAGCTGGCACCCGGAGACTGGCGGTAGCTTGAGCTGGCAGGGGCGCCTGAGCAGCCTGGCCGTCAGCTACTCGCACATGATCTCGAGCGGGGGCGGACTCATCGGCGCCGTGCAAATGGACAATGCCAGCGCGTCGATACGACAACAGTTTTCGCGGACGTTCAGCGCATCGGTGAGCGGCGGGTATGCCCAGAATGACGTTTTGGCGGCTACACCGCTGGCGAGCAATAATGGGCACACTGTCTCGGGGACCGCGTCGGTGCAGCAGCTGTTCGGCCAGCACCTGAACGTGCAGTTGGGATACACGCGACTTCACCAGGATTACAGCTCGGTTGCAGTCCTGGCCTCGACCCCAAATACCAATCGCGAGTTTGTTTCGATTTCCTATCAGTTCTCTCGACCTCTGGGAAGATGAACTCTATGGCTGACGATCTCGACGAGAAATCAGAAGGTTTTGACCTTCAGCGCTACCTGGGCGTGGTGCGGCGGCGCCACCTTCACTTCCTGATACCACTGTTTCTTGGTTGGGCGATGGTGTGGGGAGCAAGTTGGATTTTGCCTCGGCGCTACTTATCGACCACGTTGATTCTGGTGGAACAACCCTCCATGCCAAAGGACTACGTCACGCCCAACGTGAACGATGACTTGCAGGAGCGGATGCAGAGCATCACCCAGCAGATTCTCAGCCGTACGCGGCTGTTGCACATCATCGACCAGTACCACCTTTACGCCGGCGGCCACACTCAGCGATCGCCCGACCAGAAGGTTGACGTCATGAGGAAGGACATCATCATCGACCTTGTACGTGATGCGCGCAATCAGATCAGTGCGTTCAACGTCTCCTACTCGTCGCGTAGCCCCCAGATGGCCCAGCAGGTTACCAGCGAACTGACCAATCTGTTCATCAACGAGAACCTGGAGGTGCGTCAGCAGCAGTCGGAAGACACTACGCAGTTTCTCGAGTCTCAACTGGAAAGTGCCCGGAAGACGCTGGCCGACCAAGAGGGAAAGATACGTGAATTCAAGGGGCAGCATGTGGGGGAGATGCCCGGGCAGCTAGCGAGCAACCTCCAGATTCTCCAGGGCCTGCAATCCCAACTACAAAATGAAGAAGATGCCCTCAATACCGCCAGGCAACAGCATGTCTACTTGCAAACGTTAGCCGACCAGTACCGGGCGGTGCAAGGATCCGCGAAGGGTGCGGACGGCACTGCCACCGGGCTGCCAGCTCTCGACCAGGAACTGGAAAAGCTCAAGGCTCAGCTCACCGACCTAAGCTCGCACTACACCGATCGCCACCCTGATGTACGCAAGCTGAAAGATCAGATTGCGAGGACCGAGAAAATGCGCGATCAACTCCTCGCGAGTTTAAAAACAAGTAAGGGTTCGGAGAGTACCACCGATGGAACCGATGCCAACGGTCCGGCGAACCAGAGCATAGATCCGACGCAGGCATCGCTGATTGCTCCGGTCCAAAGCCAGCTGCGATCCAATCAGCTCGAAATCACCAACCGCGAACACGCCGTCGCGACGCTGAAGGCAAAATTAGATGACTATCAGGCGCGTTTGAATCAGGAACCGATCCGCGAGCAGCAGTTGGCCGATCTGACTCGTGGCTACGACCAGTCCAAGGCGAATTACGACGATTTATTGAAGAAAAAGAACGAGTCGAAGATGGCCACGAGCATGGAATTACTCCAGCAGGGCGAACGCTTTCGCGTGGTGGATCTTCCGAGCTTACCGAGCAAACCTGATTTCCCGAATCGGCTGAAGTTTTGTGGGATGGGATTAGGGCTCGGCCTGGCTCTCGGCCTTTTGGTCGCCGGCGGATTTGAAATGATGGATGACCGGATTTACGACGAGAAGGAACTGCAGAAGCTGTTGCCAACTACGGTCATCTCCGAGATTCCTGCCATCACGGTTCCATCGGACGAGCGACGCGAACGCCAGCGCCTATGGCTAGGCTGGGCGACCGCGGCGGTAGTATCTGTTACGATTTTGCTGGGGTCAGCGTTGAGTTACCTGCGCGGTTAGCGAAGCGGCATGTACAAACTTTTTTACAGTCTGAAGCGCAATCCTTTTGAGATCACTCCAGATCCTTCGTTCCTGTTTCCGACCGGGAGACACAACGAAGCTCTGGCGTCTCTTTACTATGGAGTAAGACGGCACAAAGGGTTCGTGGTGCTAACCGGAGAGGTGGGAACCGGCAAGACTCTTCTGCTCCGGTGCTTGTTGCATGTACTGAAGAAGAGCCAAGACGTCGCTTATGCCTACATATTCAACGGGCGCCTGTCCCCCGTCGAATTCTTGCAGTACATCGTCACTGACTTTGGACTCCCTGGCACCAGCAAGAACAAAAGTGAACTGCTGCTCCAGATTGCGCACTACGTCGTCTCGCGCAGCCAGAAGAGACTGACGACGGTTCTTGTGGTCGACGAAGCGCACCACCTCTCGACGGAGATCCTGGAGGAAATCCGGCTCCTGACCAACCTCGAGACGGAAGACGAGAAATTGTTGCAAATCCTTCTGGTTGGACAGCCCGAACTGGATGACAAACTCGACTCTCCGAATCTGCGCCAGTTGAAGCAGAGAATCGCTCTTCGCTCTCATCTGCTTCCGTTAGATTCGAAAGAGACGAACGGATACATCCAGAGACGCCTTCAGCTTGCGGGATGTCCCTATCCGTCAGCGCTATTTCCGCCCGAGACCATCGCGGCGGTGTATCAGCATTCGCAAGGATTGCCCAGGTTGATCAACACGGTTTGTGAAAATGCGCTGATCGCGGGGTACTCCAGGCAAATGCGGAGTGTGAGTCCTGACATCGTCGACGATATCGCGAGAGATTTTCGCCTCGGCGTTCAGACTCCCCAGACAGAACAGAAGAAAACCTCCGATGAACTCGACGTGCGGAAGGCTGCCAAGACATTGCTCGATCTGTATGCCCAGCTGCAGGCCGCACAAAAGCGAGATGACGAACCGGAGACGCGCTTGCGCATGCGAATCGCCGAACAATGAGCAATATATTTGACGCTTTACAAAGGGCCGAGTCGGAGGGTTCGGGGGATAAAGGTTCCACCCTCACCCTCGCCACCGAACTGCTGCAGGCTGCCGAGCAGAAGTTGCGCGATTCCGGTGCCATCATCGAGCCGCCGGCCAGCCCGGCCAGTGCCGAGTCATTCGACTCCAATCCATCATCTCCATTGGAGGAGCTGGAGCAGTGTCCGGTGCTGCCCGTCTCGATCGATGGAGAAAGTCGCTTGGTTTCGTTGGGCAAAGAGGGAAGCCTGGGCGCGGAGAAGTTTCGTTTCCTCGCGGTCCGCTTGCGTCAGCTTCGCCACAGCCGTCCTCTGAAGAAAGTTCTGATCACCAGCACCATCCCTGAGGAAGGGAAGAGTACGGTCGCTGCCAACCTGGCATGCACCCTAGCCCGAAGGAAGCCGCAAAAGACCTTGCTGCTGGAAGGTGATCTGCGGCGACCGAATATTGCGGCGCAATTCGGATTAGGTAGGCTCCCGGGTCTGTGCGAGTGGCTCAGCGGAGAAACACCAAACATCAACATTTACCGCCTGGGAGACCTTGGGGTTTGGCTGTTGCCTGCGGGTACTGCGCCACAAAACCCTCTGGAATTGATGCAGTCGGGAAGGCTTTCGCCGCTGATGGAACAATTGGAAGCATGGTTTGACTGGATCGTCATCGATTCTCCACCGGTGCTCCCACTGGCGGATACTAGCCTCTGGTCCCGCCTGGCAGATGGAATTTTGCTGGTCACGCGTAAGGGCACTACGGAAAGGCAGCAACTACAGCGCGGCCTTGAAGCGATCGACAAGTCAAAGCTTTTGGGAGCATTGATGAACAGTAGTGCAAACGCCGCGCACAGCGACTATTACCAACGGTACGGTTCGTCTTCGGTTGACCAATCCCAAGAATAAACGGCCTTAAGCAAACGGCCGATGTGTTCTGCGCCTACTCTTCCCCCTAAATCGCTAGCAATCAATCGGCAGGTCACTTGACTTCATCCACGAAGCAAGCTGATCGAGCGGAGGGAATCGTGAACGTGCGACGCTCTGGCAATCATGGCATACTTTTGAGCCCGATCTCTAAGGCCACGCCGCTTGGAGACCGGGGCATCCTGAACGCGGAAGACTTTCGGCGCACGATCGCGCTCGAGAGAAAGAGAAGCGAGCGCTCGCGAAAGCCCTTCATGCTGCTTCTCTTGGATATGGGCGACGATCTGCCCTGCGAGAAGAATGGGAGAATTCTAGGGAAGATTCTGTCGGCACTCTCCGCTTCGACCCGCGATACCGACGTGACCGGATGGTACTCAAACAATTGTGTAGTCGGAGTGATGTTCACCGAAATCGCCAATGAGGGAGGCGCCCAGACCCCAAGTACGATCATCACCAGGGTCACGCAGACGTTAGAGAGGAACTTGACCTTAGAGCAATTCAAAGAAGTAGGTGTTTCGTTCCATGTTTTTCTGGAAGAAGGAGTCAGCGAACGGATCGTGCCCCCCAGTGCCCCCGCATTGTATTCGAATCTCGCAGCGAGTGAAGAGGCCAGGAGGCTCGGACAGCAGTGAAACCAACCGTTCTGATAGTCACGACGTCTTGCTGGTTCCCGACTGCTCGGCTGGCCATGGCTTTGGCAGGCGCTGGGTGCTGCGTGGACGCGGTGTGTCCTTCGGGACATCCGCTCGGCCGGATCAGCGCCGTGCGCCAAGCTCATGTCTATCGAGGCTTTGTGCCATTAAAGTCGTTCGCAGAAGCGATCGCAGCCACGAAACCGGATTTCATCGTACCAGGGGATGATCTGGCCACTTCTCACCTGCACCACTTGTACGATCGGGAGCGTAAACGCGGAACAACCGAACAGTCGGTTTGCGAACTGATTGAGCGCTCTCTGGGCGCCTCGGAGAGCTTTCCCGTGGTCTATGCCAGAACCGCTTTTATGGACATGGCCCGAGAAGAGGGCATCCGTGCTCCGAAGACTGAGGTCATCTCGAACATCAACGACCTCCGAAAATGGGTCGCTCGGGTTGGGCTCCCGACGGTTCTGAAGGCGAACGGCACATCGGGAGGCGAGGGTGTCAGGGTCATCGATACCCTCGAAGAGGCAGAACGCGCTTTTCGTGACCTCCAAGCCCCTCCGCTCCTAGCAAGGGCCGCTAAGCGGGCTTTGGTGGACCAGGACAAGACTCTGGTATTGCCGTCGTTGCTGCGACGGAAATACACGGTGAACGCCCAGGCATTTGTCGCCGGGAGCGAAGCTAACAGTACCATTGTTTGTTGGAATGGCGCGGTACTAGCCAGTCTTCACTTCGGGGTAGTCAATAAGCGTAGTGCGGCGGGGCCCTCAAGCGTTCTGCGCCTAATCGAAAACCCTGAGATGTCTTCGGCCGTTGAAAAGATGGCCCGCCGGCTCAGCCTTTCGGGAATACACGGTTTTGATTTCATGTTGGAGGCAAACACGGGAAATGCGCATCTGATCGAGATTAATCCTCGCGCGACTCAGGTCGGACACTTGGCGCTCGGGCCCGGGCGCGATCTTCCTGCTGCGTTGTACGCAGCCGTGTCTGGGGAACCTTTCCACGCCGCTCCGAAGGTGACAGAGGGCGATACGATCACGCTTTTCCCGCAAGAATGGATGCGGGATCCAGCGAGCCCGTTCCTGGCTTTGGGCTATCACGACGTCCCCTGGGAAGAACCCGAGTTGCTTCGCGCTTGTCTCCGCAAACGTTGGAAATGGAACCTTCGCGATTCCCGACAGGACTTATTGCCGACCCTTTCTACGGTCCGCCTACCGCGCCTATGACAACTCCATTGAACAATCGCCCCCTGAGGGCTGGCTTGCAGAGCAGGCACTTCGTGCAGCATCACCCTGTGCAAGGGGAAGTGCGCCACAATCTGAAGAAGCCAGTTCGCGTCATGAAATTCGGTGGGACGTCGGTGGGCGACGCGCCCTGCATTGCTAAAGTTGTCGAAATCATCCGAGCCGCTGCGCGTGAGAGTCAGGTCGTCGTGGTCGTCTCTGCAATGAGTGGCGTGACCAACAAACTGGTCGAGGCAGCTGCGCATTCGGAGGCGGGGCTTCACGCTCCGGTTGCTTCGCTTTTCGAGAGAATTCGCCGGCAGCACGAACAGACGGTAGACGCCCTCATCCACTCGGCAGCGGAGCGGACCCGAATCGATCGCAAGATGAATGAGTTGTTTGAAGAAGGCGACCGCCTCTGCCAGGGAACGATTCTCCTGCGGGAGTTGACGCCACGCTCGCGTGACGCAATTTCGGCTCTTGGCGAGCGGCTTTCTGCTCCTCTCGTGGCCGCGGTGCTCGCCGAGCGCGGAGTAGCGAGTGAAGCAATCGAAGCCACCGAACTCCTCGTGACGGACGCGTGTCATGGGGCTGCTGACCCGTTCATGGATCTGACGAGTGACCGCTGCGAAGCCCGCCTGCGTCCGCTCCTGGATCAAGACGTTATCCCGGTGGTAACCGGATTCATCGGTGCTACTCCGGAAGGCGTTCTCACCACTCTCGGCCGCGGCGGCTCAGATTACTCGGCCACGATTCTGGGCGCGGCTCTGCACGCGGACGAGGTCATCATCTGGACAGACGTGGATGGTCTGCAAACCGCTGACCCCCGTTTGGTCTCAGGCGGGTGCACCATCGCCGAAATCTCTTATCGAGAGGCGGCCGAACTTGCTTACTTCGGCGCCAAAGTGCTTCATCCGAAGACCCTTCGTGCGGTGATGCAATGCGGCATTCCGCTGTGGATCCGCAACACCTTCACTCCGGAACGGCCGGGCACAAAGATTACTCCTTCGGGCCCTCCCAGTGCCGGAGGCGTGAAGGCCCTTACGGCGATCGATGACGTCGTCCTAATCACCGTTGGAGGACCGGGAATGGTGGGTGTGCCGGATGTTTTGGGCCGCACATTCCGGACCACCGCGGCGGTTCGTGCCGATGTACTGCTGATTTCGCAGTCGTCTTCGCAAAATGACTTATGTCTGGTGATTCCGTCCTCGTTCGCCAAGTGCACAATGGAGGCACTGCGGCACGAGTTTGCTCATGAACTCACACACGAGAAAACGGAACACATCACCGTCGATTCGACAGTTGCGATCGTTGCTGTCGTGGGCAAGAGCATGCGCGGTGTAGCCGGAATCGTCGGCCGCACGCTCGGAGCTCTGGATCGCCAGAACGTAAACATCATCGCTATCGCTCAAGGGTCAACCGAGTGTACTCTTTCCTTGGTTGTAGCCAAAAGAGACACGAAAACGGCGCTCACCAGTATCCACCATGAATTCCAACTTGGGAACGCGTCGAATGGCATGGTGGCCGAGCACGAGACGCCGTATCAGTCAGCGCTTCCAGGGGTTGCAGACCAACCATAAGTACTGACAGGAAACGAGCGAATCGCAGGCTGTAATCAGACACCCAGACTCACCGTTTCTCCGCGGGTCCTCCAACACACCAAATGTCCAAAGATGTATCGGTTCCTCTTGCAGAAGACAGCGGAGCAGAGTTAGGGGCAAAAGTCGTGCAATTACGTCGTTCAAATCCGTCTATCGCTCCTCCGGCGCTGCCGCCCGTGACGGACCGCGAGTGCAGTATCCTGGATGAAAAATCCTTCCGTCGGATGATCGCAGTCGAGAGGAAGCGAACGGAACGCTCCCGCCAGCCCTTCTTGCTGTTGCTCTTGGACGCGGGGAGCTGTTTGCCTTCCGATACGAGCGGACGGGTGCTGGGCCAGGTTCTTTCTGCCCTGTCGCTGGCCACACGTGAGACTGACGTTACCGGCTGGTACAAGACGCACTCTGTCGTAGGGGTAATGTTCACGGAAATCAGCATCGATGAGCGGGGATCGATTCTTAGCACCGTGATGAGCCGGGTCAGCGAGACGCTGCGAAACAACCTCACACTGCAGAACTTCAGCCAGGTCGGTATTTCCTTGCATGTTTTTCCGGAAGAGTGGAAGCAGGACGCTACACAAGGCAATCCGACTTTTTACCCGGATCTTCTTCATCGGAATGAAGCACAGAGCGCGGCACGCGTCATTAAGAGATTGATGGACATTGTTGGCAGCGCGAGCGCGCTTCTGTTTTTGTCGCCGATATTTCTGCTTGTTGCTCTGCTGGTGAAGCTGAGCTCCGAAGGACCAATCTTCTTCAAGCAAGAGCGGCTCGGCCAGTTCGGCAAGACCTTTACTTTCCTGAAATTCCGTTCTATGTATGCGAACAATGACCATAAAATTCATCAGAATTTCATCAAGCGCGTCATCAAAGGCGAGCATGATGGGAGAGCGGAGGGCGGGGGCAAGGCAGTTTTCAAGATGACGAATGATCCCCGGATTACGCGGATTGGGCGATTTATCCGCCGGACGAGTCTCGATGAACTTCCGCAATTTATCAACGTCCTCATGGGTGAGATGTCCCTGGTCGGACCGAGGCCGCCCATCGCCTACGAATGTGAGGAATATGACATTTGGCATCGCCGCCGCGTGCTCGAGGTGAAGCCCGGAATTACCGGTCTGTGGCAGGTAAAGGGACGCAGTCGCGTACGCTTTGACGATATGGTGCGTCTGGACCTGCAATACGCGCGCACCTGGTCTCTCTGGCTAGACGTACAGATTATATTGCAAACTCCCAGAGCTCTATTCAGCGATGACGCGTTTTAGGGATCGGCTGCTTTGAGGTCACCTCTTGCACGGCTCAGACGCTGAAGCAACCCTCAAAACAAAATGGATGTCATGAGAGCAGATTTAAGAATAGAGTATGATTGATATGGAAAACTCCCGGAGCGTAAAGATCAGCGGGCGCAGCACCGCCGGATGCCAAATGCGTAAAAGACCGACGAGATCGTCCGTTGAATACATCGTGTGCTGTGCTTGCCGAAATTGAGAAGCTACCTCGTCGACTGCTCCAGGAGAGCCCGGAGGATTTTGTGTCGGGCGACGGTCTTCGGTGCCCGACTGAAACTAATGTTAACTTATGGCGACTTGCACCGAGCGCTTAGAACTGCCAGAGGCAACTAGGTCGATCTGTGAACCGAAAATTGGCCATTGCATCGAACCACTCAAAGATTCTCGCTGGGATCGTTTCCTGCAAGAGCATCCTCGCGCCTCGATGTTTCACGCAACTCCTTGGCTGCTAGCTCTTTCTCAGACGTACGGGTATGAGCCGATTGCCTACACAACATCCCCGGCCGGGCAGGACCTGAACAACAGCATCGTATTTTGCCGGGTCGAGAGCTGGTTGACCGGGCGGCGACTGGTCTCGCTGCCGTTCTCCGATCACTGTGAGCCTCTCGTGGACACCACGGAAGAGCACGATGCGATTGCAGCCACGTTGCAGCAAGAGATCGAGCGAGAACGATGGAGGTATTTGGAAATTCGTTCCCTGGCGGCGTTCGAAATGTGTGCTTCGCTTCGAATGACAGCAATGACTTACTCCTTCCATAAACTGGATCTCAGTGATCCCATCGATGCTATTTTTAACCGTTTTCACAAGAGTTCGACTCAAAGAAAGATTCGCCGTGCCGAGCGCGAAGGGCTTACATATCGAGAAGGATCTACCGAGACGTTTCTCGATTACTTCTACAAGCTCCTCACGTTGACCAGGAAGAGGCAAGGGCTGGCGCCACAGCCCAAGATGTGGTTTAGGAATCTGATGAGCTGCTTCGGCGACGCACTGAAAATCCGCGTTGCCCTCAGGTGCGAGCAGCCAATTGCGGCCATCGTCACAATCCGTTACAAGGACACTCTCACGTACAAGTACGGTTCCTGCGATTCGCGGTTTAACAATCTAGGCTGTATGCACTTACTTTTGTGGAACGCGATCCAAGAAGCAAAATTCTCTGGATTGCGGTTCCTGGACTTTGGGCGCACAGATGCAGATCAACAAGGGCTCATCACTTTCAAGCGCCGGTGGGGCGCCACCCCGTCGGTGCTTAACTATTCGAGATACAGCGTTTCCGACAGACCCACACACTTCTTTGACCTATACGGCTCGAAGTGGAAATCAAGGGCAGCAAAGTATGTACTCAAGCATTTGTCACCTGCGTTGCTCCCACCGATTGGCAGCATTCTGTATCCCCACATAGGGTAAGATATTTTCGCGTCGCTAGAGAGATAATTATCGTATGCAACAACTAAGAACGCTGCCAACAACACAAACTCTATCGTCTGTGCCGAAGCGTAGTCGATTGGCCGTCTCCGTCGTCATTGTCGTTTGGAACGCCAAGAAGTATGTGATCGAGTGCCTCGAGTCGCTGCGAGAGCACTGCCTAGACGTCTACGACGAAGTGATCATCGTAGACAATGCGTCCACCGATGGAACCCCGGAATTGATTGCGCAAATGTTTCCGGAATTCAAACTGATTAGGAACTACGAGAATTTGGGATTCGCCAAGGCCAATAACATTGGGATCGTGCAGAGTTCAAACGAATATGTTTGCCTTGTAAATTCTGATGTGAAGTTTACGAGCGATTGCTTGTCGCCCATGCTCAGATTTCTGTGCGAGAATTCCGACGTTGGCATGGTGGGACCTAAAATGCTTGGAACAGATGGTGAAGTCAGGCGCTCTACCATGCGCTTCCCGACAGTGTGGAACCAATTTAGCCGGGCTTTCGGTCTCGACATTGCGGTCAAGAACTCTCGGATGTTCGGCGGACTATTGATGTCTGACTTTGACCATAAAACGACTCGTCCCGTAGAGGTGCTTAATGGTTGGTTTGTCGTGGTTCGGCGAGCCTCGATGGATCGAGTCGGTTTGCTGGACCCCCAATTTTTCATGTATGGGGAGGATGTTGATTGGTGCTATCGGTTTCACCAGGCTGGAGAAGGAATTGTTTTCTTTGGCGGTGCTGAGGCGATTCACTACGGCGGAGCCAGTTCATCAAATGCTCCCCTTCGTTTCTATCTGGAAATGTACTATGCCACCTGGCAGTACTGGCGAAAACATCACAGCCGATGGGCGCAAACGGCATTCCTCGCGAGTCTGGCTATCCACCATCTGGCTCGCCTTGTTGGTTCTGCCGTGAGCTACCCATTCTCCCCGTCCCAGAGATCTCAGCATTTAGCTAGGCTCCGGAGGAGCTTTGTTTGTCTGCAATGGGTGAGTCAGCCGGGGCGCAACCCTCTCGAGATGGGAACTGATTTTGTGGAACCAAGTGGTTCGACGGCAGTGTGAGTCTTGTGCCAAAAGGTAATGTGATTCCACTACAGCTTACTGGGAACAATCGCATATGACGTATGTACTCATGACTGCGGCGCACAACGAAGAGGCCTTCATTGAAGGAACCATCCAAAGTGTTCTCTCGCAGACTCTATTGCCCCAGCGATGGGTGATTGTCAGCGACAATTCTCACGACCGAACTGATGAAATTGTCGAGAGTTATGCCCGGCAGCACGAATTTATGCGTCTCGTCCGTGTGGTCAGGGCACCTGGGCGCAATTTTAGCTCGAAGGTGATTGCGCTCCACAGGGGGAGTAAACTCCTGGAAGGCGTGGAATACGAGTTCATCGGAAACATCGATGCTGACCTGTCTTTGGAGCCCTGCTATTTCGAAGGGCTGATCAACCATTTTCGAAATTATCCCAGCGTAGGCGTAGCCGGTGGTTTTGTGTACGAGGAGTCGGGAGGGGAGTATCGCAGCCTCAGGCGAAATGCTGTTCGTGACGTTGGGCACGCAGCCCAGTTGGTTCGGAGGAAGTGTTACGAAGCGATCGGTGGTTATGCGGTTCTGAAGTACGGCGGAGAGGATTGGTACGCGCAGACGAAAGCGAGAATGCTTGGATGGCAAGTCGAAGCTCTTCCAAGCTTGAGGATTTATCACCATCGACGCACTGGCGGTAGCAGCGCTTCGATCAAGAATGCATTCCGTCTCGGCAAGCAGGACTACTCGTTTGGCAGCGATCCAATCTTCGAAACTGTTAAATGCCTCCGTCGAGTAACGGACAGGCCCTACTTGGGCGTCGCTTTCGCTCGGCTTGCGGGATTTATGTGGTCTTACGTCGTTTCTGAACCAAGGGCTGTGCCGGATGACTTTATTTCTTTCCTGCGGCAGGAGCAGAAAGGCCGGATCTCGTCCGTACTGAAACGTGGGCATGTTGGTCATAACGCTTTAGTCTCGACTAGGCCCTGTGATGCTGCTGAACGATAAAACGGATCGAGAAGTATGACCGAACAAGGCGGTGGTGCTACTCGGTCGGTCTTGCACACGGTTGGAAACACCGATTGTCCGAGAAGGTCCTCGGCTACTCGGTTTGGTACTCATTCCATCATGATTTGCGACAACGAAGTTACTTCCCCCATTTCTACCGGGTCTGTGCCGCGTATTCTCATTGGCCATGCTCTGGTGCACTCGTGCAGTTTTAACGAAGTTGTCGAAGCAATCGTCCGCGATGCTGCAATGGGCGAGGAGCCGAAGTACGTGGTTACTCCCAATGCGCAGCACGTAGTCTTGCTGGAAAAAGACAAATACTTGCAGCAGATATTTTCTCAAGCAGCGTTTGTGTTACCAGACGGCTTTTCGCTGCTTCTTGCTGCTCGTATCATGGGCCACAACATTCTCCAACGGATCGCAGGGGTGGACTTGTTTGAGGCTCTGTGTAAACGGGCAGCACGCGAGGGCCTACGGATCTTTCTACTTGGCGGACGCCCCGGATCCGCCGAGAAAGCTGCAGAGAAATTGCGGACTCAATATCATGGACTTATTGTGTGCGGAACCTGTTGTCCGCCGCTCGGATTCGAAAATGATCCATCTCAACAGAAAAACATAGAGGAGTGCATAAAGTCTGCTCGTCCTCATTTACTCTTTGTGGCGTTTGGCGCTCCTAAGCAGGAGTACTGGATGTACAAACACTCGCGCAAACTGGGGGTTCCTGTGGCGATGGGAGTGGGTGGTAGCTTTGAAATGGTCGGTGGCGTAGTTGCCCGCGCTCCTAGGTGGCTCCAAGAAAGCGGCCTTGAATGGCTGTACCGCCTGCTGCGTGAGCCCCGGCGTCTGTGGAGGCGATACTTAGTCGGGCATTTTCAATTTGCGTTGATTGTGCTGCAGCAGCGGCTGAAACTGCAAGACGATGCGAGCAACTCGGTTGAAAGTTAGCGACTTGACACTCCGACCTTGCGGTGGTCAACAGTTACCTCTATGAGAGAGAATTATGAATATGGATGTGACCATCAACCAAGACGCGTCTGCAGGCGGCCGTGCGACTTCAAAAGGTTCCAAGCCTCTGCTGGTTCGCCTGGCCGACGGTTACAAGTCACATTCGTTGGCGAACCGGCTATTCAGGACGCGCTTTCGTCGGTTTGACGCCTCGTAGTACGTCCGCCAAGACACTTGCGCGTCCTTGATGTGGGAGGAGGGCGAACGAGTTCTGGGAGAATCGGGCCTGGGCTGGACGAGCTGACATTAAAAGTGTTCAGCGTGAACCGCATTCGCAGAAGCACGTGCATGAAAACATCAAGCCTTTCACCGGGGACGCGACGAATCCTACCCAATTCGACGAAGCCAGCTTTGGCCTCGCGTTCAGTAATTCCGTGATCGAGCATCTGTTCACCTGCGTGAACCAGCCTAGTATGCCCTCCGAGATCCAGCGGGTAGGCAACGCCTTTTGGGTTCAGGCCCCCAATTGTTGGTTCCCGATGGAACCGCACTTTCTTGTGCCAGGATGGCACTGGATGCTTGTGAGCTTGTCGTCCATCCGCAGCGCCACCTCCGAAGGATGGCAACTCTCTGAACCCCAACATCTTAGATTCGGAGGAGGGGTAGCTGAGAGTGCCCTCAATCCATTTGTCTTCGTTGTGATTCTGATCGTGGGCGCGCTGATTCTGTTCGGACCACGCTGCCGGGCCATCGCTCCATTTATTGCTGCTTCCATCCTTACGCCGATGGATCAGGTTCTTGTTATCGGCGGGTTGCACTTCCCGATGCTGCGTTTTCTTGCGCTTTTCGGAATTGCCCGACTGATACGAGAAAAAATATCTTCAAAGAGCCAAGTCTTCCGGGGGATTAATAAGATCGACGTCGCAGTCATGCTGTTTGCCACATCCACCGCCGCAGCTGGAGTCGTGTTGTTTCAACAGTCGAGCGCCCTGGTCTTTCAGCTGGGAAACGTCTACACCATTTTCGGCGTTTACTTCCTCCTCCGTTTTCTGATTCGAAGTGAGGAAGACATTACAGTGATGATTCGTACTCTTGCGTATGTGGCAATATTGATTGCTATTTCCATGTCGTGGGAAGTAACGACGAATCATAATCCGTTCGCCCTGTTAGGAGGAGCACGAGCATCGGACTACGCGACGCTGATGGAGCGCGATAATCGCATTCGCGCGCAGGGTTGTTTTGGGCACCCCCTCTTGGCGGGAACTTTCGGGGCAGTATTAATCCCTTTGTTCGTCCAATTGTGGCGGCAGGGTAGAAGTAATCGTCTCATCGCAGTTGCAGGAATCATTTCCGCGACCGTGATTACATTGACTTCGAATTCCAGCACTCCCGTCCTAGCCTACGCGGCAGGTGTGTTGGCCCTGTGCCTTTGGCCCCTAAGGACATCGATGCGCATATTTCGTTGGGGTATTATCCTCACCGCCTTCACTTTGCATCTTGTAATGAAGGCGCCGGTTTGGAACCTTATAGCACGGATCGATATCTCGGGCGGATCGTCATCGTACCACCGTTTCATGCTCATTGATGAATGCATTCACCACTTCGGAGATTGGTGGTTCGTCGGGGTTAAGTCCACCGCCGATTGGGGCTGGAGTATGTGGGATACCGCCAACCAATACGTTGGGATTTGCGATAATTCCGGACTCCTTCCATTCATTCTGTTTCTCGCGATTATCGTGTATGGTTTTAAGTATCTGGGTAAGGCCAGACGGGCCGCCAACGATAGGAAGCAGCAAATCTTCGCTTGGGCGCTGGGGGCAACTCTTTTTGCAAATGTCGTTGCATTCTTTGGCATTTCCTACTGGGATCAGACGCAGGTAGTTTGGTATGGACTGCTGGCGGCAATCTCCGCGGTCTCTGTGATTCGCCCGAACAGAGAATCTACTCAGATTCCAACCCAACTCACGTCGAACCGGATTCAGTTTGTGGAATCAGATGTCGAAATCGAACAAGAATCGATCGAAACCGCTCCGCCGATACAATCGAGAACCCAGCGTTTCTTTAAGATCTAAATTGACTCCCACCCCCAACATAAAACCAATGTCAATGCCTTCCAACACGGCCTCTGGCCACAGTCTTGCCCACACAATTGGGCGTAATACAGTTTTCGGAGTGATTTCTAAATTCGCCCAGGTGGCGACGCGGCTGGTCACGATTCCGATTGTAATTGCTCATCTGGGTCTGGGCGGCTATGGAATCTGGGCGATCATCATGACGACCGCGGCCTACATGCGCTTCGGCAGCGTCGGTATCAAGTCAGCATTCCAAAAATATGTCGCGGAGGCGACCGGCAGCGGTGATTTCGAGGCTGCCAACAAACTACTCAGCACTGGCTGTGCCGCCATGCTGGTGCTCTCTGTTGCGGTTCTGATACCAGTAGCTTTGTTCTCAGTATCGCTGGCGAAAGCCGCTGGAGTGCCGCCCGAGTTTTTGCATTCTGCGGCTGAGTCAACCTCGGTGCTTGCGTTGATCATGGTTCTGTCAAACGTGGGCGCCGTGTACGAAGCAATCATTATGGGCGGGCAGCGGATTGACCTAGTTAGGAACTTCACGACTGTTTTCACGATCGCCGAAGCGGTGGCCATTGTTGTTCTTCTGCATTCTGGCTGCGGCCTGTTCGCTATGGCGTCGGTCATGGCAATTTCTGAAATCGGCTTTGTGCTTTGTTGTTATGTGAGTTCAAAGCGCATCCTGCCACAAGTTCATCTAAGCCGAATATTCATAACGCGGAGTGTTGTACCTGAACTGATTAGGTTTGCCGGCAGTTATCAACTTGTAAACGTTCTGGAAGTGCTTTACGCTTCCATTCTCCCTGTAGCGATACTCAGAGTGTTTGGAGCCGATGCATCGGGCATCTATGCGCTTGCGATGCGGTTGGCCATGTCGGCAATGATGCTGGCAGATGCCTTCCTGGTTCCCGTTCTCTCGGGAGGGGCGATGGTTTTTGCCTCTGGCTCAGAGAGAGAAATGCAGAAGTTGATTGCCAAGTCATTCAAAATCACGGTGGGATTGTCTTTATTTCCGCTGACATTCATTGGGGCGTTCGGACCAAGGATGGTCTTTGCTTGGACCGGTCAGGCCGACACCTCGTTTCAAGTCGCGCTATGGTTTGTATGCACGGCAAGCTTTTTTCAGGCGTTCTCCGTCCTGGGGATGGTTTTGTACAGAGTCTCAGGCAGAGCGCTCCTCGATAACATAAGACAGATTATTCGAATTGTATGTTTGTTGTTGATTGCGATATTTGCGGGTAGTTGGGGCTTCTATGGGGTTCTGTTAGGGTTGACTGTAACCGAATTCATCGGAATGGCATTCATTCTATTTGCGGTTAGCAAGACATTTCGCGTATTTCGTCTTCAGGAACTGCTACCCGATGCTCTAAAACTAACGGCGGCGGCGACTGGCGTTCTTTTGGCCGGTGCGATTGCCGCGCGGATTCCACTCCCAATCGTTTCAGGCGCTCGCTCGCAGTCGGTAATAGAGCTAGCAAAGATCTCCCTCGGATGTCTTCTCGCGGTATGGCCGAGCCTCTGGTTGACCAAATCCATAACCGCTGGGGAAGGGAAAGCCATCATGAAGGTTTTCTTTCCTCGACGGATTCTAGCAAGCCGTCCATGTGCTGAGAGTGCTAGCTAATTTAGCAGGATATGAGTCTTCTAGAACGCAACTCTTCGGTTGGCGGGGATCCGCTCGCTTTGATTCCCCGGATTGCAACCTGGCTGAACACCATCTGGCTTCGTCATACCTATCGTTTTGCTGAATTCGGTTGGGGTGTTGCCGTTCAGTGCTCGTGCGACATACAACGATCAATGTCGCCACACATTAAGTTGGGTGATAACGTTTACTTGGCCTCCGACGTGTGGATCAATGTCGCGCATGGCGCACACGATCTGGAACCGAAGGTCGTGATTGGCAATGGAGCCGAAATCGGAAGGCGTTCAACGATATCTGCGAGGAACAGTATTGTCTTAGAAGCTGACGTTCTGCTAGCACCGTCGGTATTGATTATGGACCACAACCATGAATTCTCAGACATTGGGAGGCCAATTCACGCTCAAGGTGTCACGAGCGGCGGGCGAATTGTTATCGGGCAGAACTGCTGGCTCGGGCATGGCGCTGTTATAACGTGCAGCCGTGGAAATCTCAGGCTCGGGCGCAACAGCGTTGTGGGTGCAAACGCCGTTGTAACCCGGAGCTTCCCTCCGTTCAGTGTGATCGCTGGGAACCCGGCAAAACTTATTAGGACGATCGATCATCAAAACGGCGATTGGGTGAAATCGAATGAATAGCACTGTTGAGAATATGAGCAACACCGGGACGGAAGAGAAGCCGAATAGGAAACCGACTCTGCTTGTTGAATCATGTCCGATCTGTGAAGGCGGAAAAAGTACTGAACTATTGGCGGCGCCAGACAGGTTTCATTGGCGGAAGGAGATGTATCGACTGTCCCGCTGCGGGTCCTGCGGAATCGTCTGGTTGGTAAATCCACCGGAACCGGCAGAGATGTCGATTCACTACAGCGAGGACTACCACAATGCCATTGTCGCCGCGGGCGAGGGTTCTGCCACGGCTCGGTGGAAGGACCAGCGAAGACTGATTTCGCGGTACAAGCCAGGGGGGACGCTTCTCGATATCGGTTGCAGTTCCGGCGGGTTTCTGACCACGATGAAAAGCAGCGCTTGGGAGTTGTACGGAATCGAGATGGAGGAATCGACCGCGGAAAGAGCGAGAGCTGCGACCGGAGCAAAAGTATTCGTGGGAGATGCCGTCGACGCGCCCTTCCTACTCGGAACCTTCGACGTCATCACTTGCTTCGATGTTCTTGAGCATGTTTACAATCCCCGGGAGTTTTTGCTGAAGGTTTTGGAATGGCTAAAGCCGGACGGCATCTTCTACGCCATGCTACCCAATATCGATTCGTGGGAAGCTCGGTTCTTCGGGACGTATTGGTATGGTCTTGAGCTGCCAAGACATTTGTCGCATTTTTCGCCTCGTTCGCTCAGGCACATCCTGACGGAGCTCGGCTTCGAGGAAGTCTATTTTGCTACACCTCGAGTATCTTACGTTGAGCGTAGCGTGGAATATGTTTGTTCCAACATAATCGAAAAGATGGGTTTCTCGCCAACTCCCCAAGCAAAACCCAAGACCCGGAGTTTTGCCTGGAGAGCTGTTCGCAAGGGGATACGCGTGGGAGTCCTAACCCCTCTCGCTCAGCTTGCTTCCCTCGCTAGGGCCGGTCCGAGCATGGAAGTGGCGTTCCGGAAGGGCCACCATAAGTCTGAGTTACCGTAACCCGGTAGTGGAACCCTTCGCCTTTCCTCGGTACCGCCAGCGCTTACACAGAGGACTAGATGGGAGAAAATGAATGAGCAAGTCGGGTCCCAGTGTGACCGAAGATCCATTCTCGTGGATGCCCCGTATAGCCAGTAAGCTTTGGAGTTTGTGGCTAATCTGGACTTACCCATTCGTTTCTGTAGGAGATCGGTTCTCAGCGCACTATTCGTGTGAACTGCAGAGATCCGTGGCAACGTTTATTCGAATCGGAGCGCGTGTAACGATAGGCCGCGATGCTTGGATTAACATTCCTGAAGTGTCCGATTCCGGGGAACCCATTATTATTCTGGATGATGGTTGTGTACTTGGAAGACGCTGCGTGATTTCGGCCAAGAACCGGGTTCACATCGAGCGAAATTCGATGTTTGCTCCCTCTGTTCTGGTCATGGACCACAACCATGCTTTTGAGGATGTGACCGTTCCCATCATTGATCAGGGAACTACAAAGGGAGGAACGATTCGAATAGAGGAAGGATGCTGGGTTGGTTTCGGAGCGGCCATTATTTGCAACGAAGGCGAACTGGTCATCGGAAGACACTCTGTTATCGGCGCCAATTCCGTGGTGACCCGAAGTGTACCTTCTTATTCAGTCGTCACAGGCAACCCCGCCAGAGTGGTAAAAAGTTACGACCCTTCGAAGGGAGAATGGGTCTTAGGATCTGGCAAAGTTGCAGTCCAGCCTATAGCGACCTAGAGATCGTGTGCGGTATCGCTGAATTGCTGAAGATCGAGGCAGTCGAAAAAAACTGGAATTATCCAGTCAACTTCTCGTACCACAAAATTCATAATGGGGGCTAACTGTAATGCAGACGACAGACATCGGGAATGAAATTCGCAGCTTTCTTGTGGCCAGTTTCCTTTTTGGTCGCAACGACAAACTCCGTGATGACGAACCGCTGCTGGGCAATGTGGTGGATTCGACCGGCGTTGTTGAATTCGTGGTTTTTCTGCAAGAACGCTTTGATATCACCGTCGAAGATGACGAAGTGAAAGCAGAAAATCTAGGTTCTGTCCAGAACGCCATTGCGTTCATCGAGAGAAAACTTCTCAACAAGAGTTAGAGCGTAGCCTCTCAGTCAGCGGACACTCGCCCGATATTATTGATTCTGCGCTGGTTACACAGAATCACGCGGGCTCCGATTCTCGATATTCTCGATGCATCAACTCGGCGGATGTGATACCATTTGGAAGTTTTCCCTCCCCCCTTTTTTCTCCCCCTTCGCAAGACTCTAGTGACGGCTTTACAAATGTCAACCTAGCGAGGTTTTACACAAGCTCATGCTAAACACTGCAATCATTGGCGCAGGTCCGTACGGACTTTCATTGGCTGCCCATTTTCGGCAGCGGGGGATACCGTTCCGCATCTTCGGCCGTCCCATGGACAGCTGGCGAGCGCATATGCCGAAGGGAATGTTTCTTAAGTCGGATGGTTTCGCTTCGAATATCTCGGATCCGGATTCTGAATTTACCCTAGAAAAATTCTGTGCGGCGCGGGGTATTCAATATGCAGGCACTGGAATCCCTGTTGGTCTAGCCACTTTCACCGCATACGGACTTGCCTTCCAGGAACGGATGGTTACTGAACTCGAAGACAAGATGGTCGTCAAGATCGAGCGATCATCCGACAAGTACCTGCTTCAGCTCGAAGATGGCGAGCAGTTCAAGACCCGTAATCTGGTGCTCGCCGTCGGCATCACGCACTTCGAGCACGTTCCTGATAGCTTGGCGCATCTGCCAGCGGAATTCTTGTCGCACAGCGCGCGTCACCACGACGTCGAACAGTTCCGAGGCCGCAACATGGTCGTGATCGGGGGCGGTTCGTCTGCGCTCGACTGGTCCGCATTGTTGTCTGAGGCTGGGGCACAGGTACAGTTGGTTGCCCGTCAAGCGGCCCTGAAGTTCCACGGTAAACCTACCGGTAAGCAGCGTTCGTTGTGGGAGCGAATTCAGCACCCCCAGACGGGCTTGGGGCCAGGATGGCGCTCGAGTTTCTACGCAAATGCGCCGGCAGCTTTTCACCGTTTGCCTGAGAGGCTGCGCCTCGAAATCGTTAAGAGAACTTTGGGGCCGTCGGGCGGATGGTTCATTAAGGACAAAGTAGTGAACGATGTACCTCACCTGCTGGGACACACGCCGCAGCGAGCTGAAGTCCGGGATGGCAAAGTGCATCTCCAATTAGGATCCCAAGATGGCACGCAGCGCGAGATTGCGGCCGATCACATCATCGCTGCCACTGGCTACAGGGTTGATCTCGAACGCCTGACGTTCCTGGGCTCTGAGATTCGCTCGAAGCTCAGAGCCGTTGAAAGCACCCCGGTGCTCTCCTCGACGTTTGAGTCCTCCGTGCCGGGCCTCTATTTCGTAGGTGTCGCTGCGGCAAACAGCTTCGGACCTGTAATGCGCTTTGCTTTTGGTGCTGATTTCGCTGCTCGCACCGTCACGCGAGCTCTGACAAAATCCTTTTCCCAAGAATCGGTGGAGGTTAGTGCGCCGGGAGTTCTCACCACCAAGTGAAGCGCCTCGAGAGTTCTAAGATAGCTGGCCAGGCTCGTGCTGCTGCTCTTTCTGTCTTGGCGAATGCATGAAAAGAGAGACCATCGCAATTCACGTCGGCTACGACGGCGACCCGGCGACGAAGGCCGTGGCGGTGCCGATTTATCAGACGGTGGCGTTCGAGTTCGATAGTGCGGAGCACGGGGCAGCTTTGTTCAACCTGGAAGTTCAGGGGAACATTTACACCCGGATCGGGAATCCGACCAACACGGTTTTGGAGAAGCGGGTTGCAGCGCTCGAGGGCGGCGTCGACGGCCTTAGCGTGAGTTCCGGGATGGCCGCGATCGAGTACTCCCTGATCAATATCGCCGAGTCTGGCAACAACATTGTCTCTCTCCCACAGCTTTACGGCGCTACTTATACTCTGCTCGCACACCTCTTCCCGAAGCGGGGAATCAGTTCACGGTTTGCAGCTAGCGACCGCCCGGAAGATGTGGAGGAGTTGATCGACGAGAATACACGCGCGGTCTATTGCGAGAGCGTTGGCAATCCCGCGGGGAATGTGGCAGACATCGAGGGGTTGGCGCGGGTCGCGCACAAGCACGGTGTGCCGCTGGTGGTGGATAACACGGTGGCTACTCCGATTCTGTTGCGGCCGATTGAGTATGGCGCCGACGTGGTTGTGCACTCCATGACGAAATTCATGGGAGGGCACGGAACAAGTATCGGCGGCATGATTGTAGACAGCGGCAAGTTTCCCTGGCGTCAGTATCCGGACAGATTCTATATGCTGAATCGGCCGGAGGTTGCCTATCACGGTGTCGTCTATGTCGACCATTACGGCGACGCTGCGTACGTCGCACGCTGCCGAACCGTGTGTCAGCGAAACACCGGCGCCACTCTTTCACCATTTAACGGGTTCTTGTTCTTGCAGGGCATTGAGACGATGGCGCTTCGTGTGGAGCGCCATGTTGAGAATGCGCGCAAGGTCGCAGAATTCCTGCGCGATCATCCGGCGGTCGCGTGGGTGAACTACGCTGGGTTCCCTGACAACCCCTTGTATCCCATGGCTCAGAAATATTTCGGCGCGAAGCGTTGCTCGTTGTTGACGTTCGGAGTGAAGGGCGGCTACGAGGGGGGCAGGAAGTGCTTCAATGCTTTTCGTCTGTTCAAGCGGATGGTGAACATGGGCGACGCCAAGTCTCTTTCTTGTCATCCGGCATCGACTACCCACCGCCAACTTACGCCGGAGGAACAAGAGAAGGTCGGTGTTACTCCAGAAATGATTCGGCTCAGCGTGGGGATTGAGCATATCGACGATATTCTCGACGATCTTGCTCAGGCATTGGAGAAGGCGGCCAGTTGAAGCATCCCAAAATGAAAGCACGCATCGATGTGGGAGGTGTGATATGCCATTGATTGTCGAAGGTGGGCGAGTCCCGACTCGATGGGCGGAGAAAGGCACCCTGCGCCCGATGTTCTCGATCGATAATCATGTCAGGCGCGAATGTTGCGTCAGTCTTGCGCTCATCAACAACATGCCGGATCCAGCGCTGGAAGACACGGAACTTCAGTTCTTTGAACTTCTCGACATCGCGTCGGGCGACGTTCCGGTAATAGTCAAACTCTACTCACTGACCGGCATTCCTCGAACCGATCGCGGACAGAGGCATCTCAACAGCTTCTATTTCGGTTTCGATGATCTCTGGAACAACCGGTTTGATGGAATGATCGTTACTGGCACTGAACCCCATCACCCCAGCTTACGGGATGAACCGTATTGGTATACCCTGACCCAGGTTCTTGACTGGGCCGAACAAAACACGTCCTCGACGGTGCTGTCATGTTTGGCCGCTCACGCCAGCGTTCTACACAGCGATGGCATCAAACGCCACCGCTTGCCGGACAAGCAGTTTGGGGTGTTTGATTCCACCAAGAAGTGCGACCACCCGCTGACCAGCCTTATCGCAGATCAGATCCGCTTCCCACATTCTCGATGGAATGAAGTCCGAGCGAACGAGCTAGCCTCGTCTGGTTACGTTGTTCTTACCGAGTCAGCGCAAGCCGGGGTCGATTTATTCGTGAAGAAGAAACAGAAGAGTCTATTTGTACATTTCCAGGGACACCCTGAGTATGGAGCGCAGACTCTATTGAAAGAATACCGGAGAGACGTCAAGAGATTTCTCCGCCAAGAAAGAGAAACCTATCCGACCATGCCGGCAGGATGCTTCGACGAATCGGCGGCTAAACTTCTAAATAAGTTTAGAGAGACGGCAATCTCCGATCGTCGCGAGGACATCGCCGCGTCCTTCCCGGACACGGGCGTTGTCGACGGACTACGGAACACCTGGCAGTCATCAGCTATCTGCGTATATCGCAATTGGCTGCAGTATCTGGAGTCAGGAAAGACGGAGACTCCAGTGTTTGCCGCTGTGGATCGTGTCGCAGGCTCGCGATCAACCTTGGCGAACGGCGACGCAGCATAAACGACAGTTCAACGTTCATCAAGCCGGCGCCCCGTTTTGGGTTGAAACCTGGGTTTCTATCCGGTCGGCTCACTTCAAGAACACATTACGATCACGATCCTGACCTGGATCCGCCAGCGCCGGACTGCGTCCTCCTGTCCGGAGATTGATGCGCACACCCACTCCTCCGGGGCGATCGCACCCAGCCAAAGTTCGCGAAATTCGATTTTCAGATTTCGATGCAGTGGCAAACCTTAAACAGCGGTGGGGATGAACGCGGATTCAGTGGAAAACTGGCAGCGTCTGTAGCGGCGGAACCCGGCGTTGATGCCCAGCGAACTTGAGCGCCCCATCGGCTGGGTCTTGGAAGCGGACGGAGCAGTTGTTGGGTACTTGGGGAAAATCTCGCTGCAGTGCCGCTACGGCGACAAGACGCCAACCGCGGTCACAGCACATGGTTTTGTAGTGGATGGTCCGTTCCGGGCACTCGCGGTGAGATTGGCCGCAGCTTTTTTTCGTCAGAAATCGGTAGAGTTTTTACATTTCTACCACTTCGATTGAGGCCGTCGGTAAGATGGCAGTTGCATTCAGGTCCGCTCATCTCCCTCAGCCGGACTACGACTCTGTCCTCTTCTGGGTGTTGCAACCATATCCCTCGCGCCGGACCTGATGACAAAACTGAACCTCGGGCCGGCAGCCGCGCCGCGCCCTCTCTGCACTCGCAGTCGGAGCTGACAAGATTCTGCGGAGACGATGGCCCAGGCGGTCTCCAACGTCTTTCACAATCAGTGAAATCGCACCGAAAGGCATTGGGAATGATTTCCTGGCGTTATGGACAGCGGAACTGGACCAACGACCTCGTCTATTTGCGGGCCGTAGTCCGGCTGTGCTGCGATAGCATTGTGAGATAGCTGGGGATAGAGGCTACGCCCGTGTACTGTGCTGTCATAAGGATGGAGAACTTGTCGGCTATGCGGTGATTCGTACCGACACGGATCCGCAGAATGGTCTCAGAAAATCGATTATTGCAGAAACGCCAGTCAGGCAGGTTGACCCCGAGATTGTGAAAGTGTTGTGGGCGGCGGCTTATGAAAGCGCGAAGCTCGAGGGAAGTCACGTTCTCGAGGTGCTGGGCTTTCCACCCCGCATTCGTCGCGCGTGTTCTGAATGGAATCCATATCAGAGAAAATATCCTGCGTGCCCCTACTACTACAAAGCCGCCGACCACTCCTTCACAAGGCGCTCTCTGACGGCGCGGCTTGGTATGCCACTCCATTTGACCGTGACGCGACGCCGATACGGCCCTCCTATTCGAGTTCTATCGCGCATGGCGGTTCTGGAATGCAAGCGCAAGACAGCGGACACACCATTATTCCTCAGGTTCCTATGGAAGAGCGACGGATATCGAACGCGAAGTGCGAGACTTTGTGGTCGAGCACTTCCGCTCTGGGCACGCCGACAAACTGCGGCATGACGGATCCCTGCTAGGGGATGTAATCGACTCCGTGGGAATCCTCGACCTCGTCGCGTACCTTCAAGCTCGTTTTGAGATCGCGTGGAGGATGGGGAGGTAGTTCCCGGCAACCTCGACACCATTAACCATTTGGTGGCTTATGTTGCAAGAAAGCTCGACGCCAAGGAGTAGGTTCTGGAAATCTTGGGGAGTCGGCAGCAAATGCCAATGACGGACCTTAACGCTCCGAAGACCTCGGCGGTGACGCGCATCGGTGACGTTGTGAAGCCGTGGGCGAATCATTTTCCGGATCGCCCTGCTCTCGTGGAGAGCACCGGTACTTGGACGTATCGGCAACTGGTTTCGGCAATCTCCGAGACTCAGACTTGGCTCCGCGCGCTGAGTGTGCGTCCGGGCGACCGGGTCATGATCGTTGGCGAAAACTGCCGAGCGTTCGTGACGATTCTGTTGGCCACGGCCGCAATCGACGCCTGGCCCGTGATGGTGAGTGCACGCCTCTCATCGCGCGAGGTTGATGAGATCCGGAATCACTGCGGCGCGCGACGCGTCATCTATGCGACGAGCGTGTCGAAACAGGCTGCCGATCACGCCGAGCGAGATAGCGCCGCGTTTGAAGAGTTTGATGGTTTTGGCTCGGTTGGCGTTGGTCCGCTGAACGAAAGCACGGAGACGGAAGTGCTCGACTCAAACGTCACGGATCGCGTCGCCGCTTTAATCTACACGTCCGGCACCACAGGTACTCCGAAGGGCGTCATGCTGTCCCACAGGAACCTGTTGTTCATGGCGGGGGGATCTGCAAAGATCCGATCCGTTAGTCCAGACGATCGGCTTTATGCCGTCCTGCCCATGTCCCATGCCGTCGGCCTTTCCGTGGTACTGTTGGGCTCGTTGATCGCCGGTGCTTCGCTCTATCTGGAGCCGCGTTTCGATCCCCTGAGTGCGCGGGTGACGCTGGAGAAGGAGCGCATAACTTTGTTGTTAGGGTCGCCGGCCATTTTTAACCAGCTCCTCCTGTACGCGAAGCTACGAAAGATTTCGTCCTTGACCCTTCCCGCTCTTCGAATTATTTCCTCTTCCGGCGCTCCTCTCGATCCTGCTACCAAGTCGGGGATCGAGAGTCTTTTCGGCATGGTCCTGCACAATGGCTACGGCGTAACGGAATGCTCTCCCACGATTGCCTTGACGCGTCCCGATGCGCCTCGCACTGACACCTCAATTGGCGCAGTGTTTCCGGGAGTTGAGATCAGACTCGTCGGAAGCGATGGCCGAGTGGTAGATGCGGGGGAAGTGGGTGAACTGCGGGTGCGCGGTCCCAACATTATGAAGGGCTACTATCGCGCTCCCGAAGAAACTGCCGCTGCGATCGATGCAGAAGGTTGGTTTAATACTCGCGACCTCGCGCGGCTGGAGGATGGAAATCTCACCATCGTTGGACGCACGAAAGATTTGATTGTCCATCGCGGATTTAATGTTTACCCAGCCGAAGTTGAGGCAGTGCTAAATGCACATCCCGCGGTGTTACGGTCCGCCGTCGTCGGCCTCGCAGTTGGAGGAGACGAAGAGGTCGTCGCCTATGTTCAGCCCCTGCCGGACTCATCGCTCACCACGAGCGATTTAGCAGAACACGCCGGTCGGCATCTCGCCCAGTACAAACGACCATCCCAAATTGTCCTTGTTCCCTCCATGCCGCTAACGCCGACTGGAAAAATTGTGAAAGGCGAGCTTGCAAAACTGGTGCCGAACGCTTCCGCAACTGCAATCGCAAAGGTGGTACAGACAGAAGGGTCTCGACGAGAGTGAAACCCTGCTCGCAAGAGCTACCGTGCCTTTCCAAAATAGGCCCAATATTGGTGGGCAGTCTCCTGCCTTGGCCGGTGCACCCGGGCAAGGTCGGGACGATCGAATCCCAAGATCACATAATTTGGCGATCGTCACGTAAGGCTCCGCGCGTTTCGTCCACAGCGGCAAAAGCCCGTACATACCGCTGTCGTCGCCGGTCAACCCCCTTCTTTAGTTCACCGCTGCGGTCAGACCCGTTGGGGCCGCAGGACCCCCGCTTGAAATCATGTAGATCTTGGGTTGATAATTATGGCTGTTTGCGCCGAACGTGTCCGAGAATTGGCCGGTTCCGTTCAATGTGAAGGTATTGCCGACGCTGGAGTTGGTTGGATCATACTGAGCGTTTGAGTCGTAGACCACTGTGGCCTTGTATCCCGCATAACCGCTCAGAGTGAATGTCATATTTGCCTGACCGTAGCGGTCAGTATCAGCAAATAGATAAAGTGTCCCGTTGTAATTTTTTACAATGGCTGTGCCGGGTACTGTCGAGGTTCCTGTACTCATCGTCAAGACGCCATGTGAGCCAGTACAAGAGGTATTGTAACTAGAATAGCTAGCACCCGTATTCATCGTGCATGTATCTACAATCGCGGAGTTAATCTCTGGAGCGAAGTTTAAGAGGGTTGTGTCTATATAGAGAACATTGTTCGCCGCTGCTGTAGCTAGCGTCAAGTTGCCTGACGCATTTGAGCCTAGAGAAAAATTGTATGCGACTTCATTGTTTGGATCTCCTGCGGCAGTCGAATTTGAATCATCTGCGAACCATTCAAGTCCAAGCGCCCCGTTGATGAAGCCCATCCACACCTCTGCATTGACCATTTCGGCAGGAGTCCGAAAATAGTGATTGGTACCTCCTTGACTGCAAAGGGGCGGAGTACCGGAGGTGCAAGTTGACCCGTTTTGGCTTGAGGCACCTAAAGCGTTGTTACCGCCTTCGACGAATAGGAACTGCGGCTGACTGGTCGGCCCGCGCCCGTAGGTATTTACGTTCTCATACATCTGCCAGCCTTGTTCCCAAAGAATGTCACGAGTAGGTGCGGGACTGAGAATTGGTCCATAACTAACGGCATAACCATTAATCTGCACATAGTCATCAAAACTACCTATCCCGTAGTCTTTCATCACATTGCTTGGGTCTGAACCCGACGAAAAAAGGAACGCCTGCATATTGCAGAAAAAAGGTCTAGTCGTATCGTAGGTTTGGGCTGTGATGGCCGTAGCGCCCATGGTTGCGCTTTCACATGGGCCTTCGTCTCCAAGGTTATAGCCCATTAGATACTTACTTTTCCCGAGGTTAGAAAATATCTGTTGAATGCAATAGACAGACCCGTTATCAGTAGTTGAATTGGTAGCGTTCGTACCAGAAATCACATAGATGCCAGCATTAGCGTAATCTGCATTGTAACCACTGGGGTCGGTTCCGCAAGTGCCTGTGGGGGTGGATGCACCACTCCCGTAGTCAATCGCAAGAATGGTATTAATTTTTAATGCGGTCATTGCCGCGATTTCAGACGAGTAAGGCGCTCCCGGTCCCATGCTATAACCTGGGTTCTGTAACCACAGTAGAATAGGAATGAATGTGTTTTGTTGCGGGAAGTTCGACCAAGATGAATAGGCATTAGCCTGTGCCATGCACGTAGAGGCGGCGAGCAGTAGACACGCAATAGCTATAAATGAACGTCTCATTCTAGTTCCCCTTATAGTGTAGAGAAGATATATGCCGAGTGGGCAGCCGCCGCAAGACTTTGCTGTCCAGGCTACTAGGAGCTGGCATCAGGTCGCCGCCCGGACTCGAGTTCCAGTTGTCCACGCCTCCGAGCTCGAAATCGTCATAAAAGAGATGGGAAGCGGGAAAAGACTGCTTTCCGAAGCGCCCCGCCATTGTCATGACAAAGTCGAAACAATAGGCGAGTCGTTTCATCTTTGCTTTATCGTCGACCGTGCGACGGCCGACACCGAGAGTATCAGACTGTGCAACTCGTGAGAGGCCGTAACAGATCTCAAATCGCAAGCTAATCATGGATGCGAACGTTACAAGTTCATTCTTGCACATTGAGTGCAAGCAAGAAAAGACACTGTAGTACACTGCCACGTGCCGAAAGTACATGGACTATGTTTCCGTTTTGGTCTCACTCTGGGCGTCGCTTGTGGCCAGCCTCAATCGCATCTCGGTCCCGCGATTTGTAATGGCGTCTCGAATCAATAGCCTCTTTACCGCGACGGAAGATCGCGGTTTGGCGGAGGGACTACAACGAGGAGCGCCGCACAACAGCTTGCAGGTATCGTACCCCAGTCGAGTTCGCAGACCAAGCTGCGGGCTTCTACAGAGCTGGACTGGGGCAAGAGGCCTCAAAATGCCGGCCCCTTGCCACAAACCACCCTCCCCGCTACGGCGAGAGGCACGGTGGGCAAACAAAAAAAGGGCTCTGCGCGACCATCTGTAAAAGTGTTCATTCTGTGCGGGTTTCGGGAAACGCACGTTTTGGTGTTGCGTAGCCGCCAACGACGACATTTGCACCAAAATGGGCGAAATTCCAGCTCGCTGTGGAAATGACGCTCGGTGGGACCCATGGCGGCATCTTGGCGGAAGATTTGTTGCCCCCCGGGCTTGGAAACCGCACCAAACGCGGGTTCCCACATTTCCACAGCGACGGCGGCAGCGGGCTGCTGACCGCGACAAGGCCAAACCCCACTAAAACCCGGGGGGTTCTTACAGATTCTTGCTCAGAACTAAAAAAAGAAAGTCCCATGATCCCTGGACTAAAGGTGGGGTGCAGGTCACCATGTGAAAGTCAAGCAGATCACGAGGACGGTCCGTTGCATTACTTGGCGGTGGGCAGCAAGTGGGCGGTGTGGTCCATTGTCAGCCGCGCCGAGTGCTCCTCAATCGCCAAACATTCCCGTCTTTCCGCTAAACGCGCGCAGCAGATGGCGGACTCGCTCATGAGGTCGACTTCCGAACCCGGCTGGAGCGGCTTGAGCATTTGATCTACGATGCCCTCGGCTCGCGGACACAACCCATCCACCGCGGGCCCGCGCGGTGTTCCGAGGCAACCCCAATCGCACGGTGGAAGAAGCGCGCGCGGCGCAAGATGTGCTGATTGAATTAACCGAATTCTTCTGAAAGACGGCGGCGGAACGGGGACGCAATCTGATCGGCAGCGGAATGTACACTCTTTTGCGGAACCCGCAACAGAGGGCGGAGCTATGAGATAAACCGGAGATGATCCGCTCCGCGGTGGAGGAACTTCTCCGTTATGAGAGCCCCGTACAGTTCACCGCTCGCGTGCTCAAGGAAGATATCGAAGTGTGCGGCCAGCAGATCCGGAAGGGATGGACGGTCCTTTGCATGCTCGGTGCAGCGAACCGAGATCCAACAATTTAAGGAACCGAATCGGTTAAACCTGAAGCGGCCGAACAACCAACACCTGGCGTTCAGTGCGGGTCTGCATTTTTGCATTGGGGCCCAGCTCGCGCGACTAGAAGGGTAGATTGCGATCCTGAATCTGGTGCAGCGCTTTCCGCAGATGGAGCTCACCGGCCCGCGGCCGGAGTGGGCTTCTACATTTGGATTGCGAGGCCTGAAGAGTTCTTCGGTTATTTAAGAACTCGATATCTGAGAGCTCGTTCGAGCTACTGCGTCGCAGGCCAATGGTCCTACTCCGGAACCTCGATCAAGTCCGGACCTTCGCCCCGAAGCCTTTGCGTAACGCCGTCGCAAACCCACCAACGAAACGACGCGGGTGCTGGGCACTCCCATGCTCTTATTATAATCAACGGCACCCAGTCAAGATCGGCACGCCCGATCTCGAACAGATCCCAAAGCCTGGGTCCCCGGCTGCCTACTCCCAGATAGGAAAACTCCCGACACAAGCGTTCGTTATCGCGAACGGCGACGATGCGGTGCCGAAGCGTTCTTCGCGGCCGCACGCTTCGCCCCAATGGCCTTGTCGCGCGGCTAAAATGGTCTGTAGGTGAACCATATTCTCCATGTTGTTGGCGCTAGGCCGAATTTTGTTAAGGCGGCGCCAGTATTGCGGGCTATTCGGCAACGGGGTATCACAAAGACGCTGGCCCACACCGGACAACACTATGATTGGAACGAGGAGCCGTTCTGGCTCGCGGATCTAGCTTCGGAAATGCTTAGCATCTTCTGACGGTTAGGAATCGTTCTAAAAAGGTCCTGACGCGCGAAGACTTGGGCCCGAACGAAGCAGCTGAAACAAGCTGCGTTTTTATCCGCCGGTCATTGTTACTTTCGAGGCACGACATCGTGCTTCCACGGTCAGTGTACCAATGTGTTCTATCCTTTGTTGCTTCTATGTGCCAGAATGCCTGTCATGGCTCCGGAGGTCCTACTCCCAACGGGTCTGAGCGTGGCTGTGCAATATAAAAAAAGATAAGGTCAATGGGAGTATCAGACCTAGCTCGCCTGAGCGATGGGCAATCGGTCGAAGCCGACGGACAATACCTCAATGCGTCGCTACCGTGCTGGTTTTGGAGAATCAATATGAAGAATTTTAAAATTTGGAATCGTTTCGTTTTGCTGGTAACCCTAAGCGTTGGATGCACAGCTACCCATTTAATGGGACAAGCACCTTCTCTGTATGAGAAGTTTACCCCGCCAAATGGGTCGTCTTCTCAAACCGGAACTGCGGGCCTGACCACCGCTGACGGGGCTTTTCAAGTTGATGGTCCGTGGACTGGAACGGGAGGAAATGAGCTCCTACCTTCGCTTGCTGTTTTCACAACTGCCGATCCAACAACTTTGGCGCAACCGGCAACAGGATATTTGACGCTCTCGATTAGCCCAGGAACTCCTTTGCAAGGATCCGAGATCATATCTACCGCACTACCAGGGTATGGTTACGGCTACTATGAAACTATGATGGCCGTAAATCCTACACAAGTATCTGGAGGAGTCTGTTCTTTCTTCTTGATGCAAGCTGGCGGGACTTCTCAGAACAAAACTTATGGCCCGGGAGAATTTGACTTCGAGTTTCTTTTGAACGAATCTTGGGTTGGATCTACTAATTCAGGCGCGGTTCATCTTACGACTCACCCCTCCAACGCCACGATGACTCAGAACCTTTCATTTAACCCTGCATTGGGATACCACCGGTACGGTTTTTTATGGGTTAAGGGGAGTCTTTCATTCACAGTGGATGGCCAAATTGTTCACACGACGACTAGTTCAGACGTGGCCCTGCCTCCTGACGGAGAGTGGATCTTCGCTAATGCTTGGTCAGGTGATGCAAGCTGGGGAGGCGGTCCTCCCAGCGCGCAAGTTAACTGCGTCTACAATTGGGTTAAGTTCTGGCCGAATGCGACCTCCGTGCCAAACGAAGGTGGTCCTAACCCGCCAACGGGTCTGACCGCGGTTGTGCAGTAAAGGACGAAACGACAACGGTGGATATCAGACCGTGCATGCCGGAGCGCTCGGCCAACTGATGCTTCGTCCTCCGCGTGGCATCGGAGGCGCGCGCCCGTGCCTCGACCGAGAAAAAGCTCCCCAGTGTCGCAAAGAGGCAAGAGACCGCACAGGAGCGCCGCAGCGGGTCGGAATCGTCAAGATCTAAGTGCCCGACCAGTCCGGTTCCTCCTCGTTTATGATTGCCGCGACTGGGTGGCTGACCTGCCGTGAACAAGTCATCGACATCATGCCGCATGATTGACATCGCCAGCCATCACGACGCAGCACCTGCTGACGCAAAGCCTCGTACGACTCTGGATCGAGCCGCCAGCGCGGAGGGTCGGGGCTCGTCGATCTCATGATGCCTTCTCGCTCAAGCCTCCAAGAAGCGCTTCCCTCTGCGCTGCCGGTAGGAATTTGAAGAACCTCGTCATCGAGAACGTAAGGTGGCGAATACCTGGTGACGACTTTTGCACTTTCGGTGACGTTGGCTGGCACCGGGACAGGTACAGTCAAGAGCAGCGCCGCCGGCATCAGCTGTCCGAGCACCTGCAGCGCCACTTCACGAGCGGCACGGTCGTGACTTTGACCGCACCCGCGTCTGCGGGATCCACCTTTGCCGGCTGGAGCGGAGCTTGCTCTGGCACCGACACTTGCGGCGTAACTATGTCTGCTGCCAAAGCCGTGACGGCAACCTTCAACTCGAGCGGCAGTCCAGCGGTGAACCTGACGCCCACCAGCCTGAACTTTGGCGCGGTGGCCACGGTGAAACCAGCCCGGTGAAGACGGTGACGCTCAAGAACTCTGGAAAAGCCACGCTGACAATCACCTCGATTGCCATCACCGGAACCAGCAGCGGCGACTTCCCGGAACGAGCACTTGCACCAGTTCGCTGGCGGCGGGTGCGAATTGCCTGGTTAAGGTTCAGTTCAAGCCATCGGCAACGGGGGCGCGCAGCGCGTCGGTGAGCATCACCGACAATGCCGCGGGCAGCCCGCAGCAGGTGCCGCTGAGCGCAACCGGCTCGACCGCCAAGCTTTCGCCCACGCCGTTGGGCTTTGACACGTTGGCGGTGGGCCTGACCAGCGCGGTCAAGAAAGTGACGCTGACCAACGTGGGCACGACGGCGCTGACCATCAGAGTATCGCGGTCACCGGGACCGACGCCGCGGATTTTCCGAAGACGGCGACGACCTGTGGAAGTTCTCTGGCGGCGGCAGCAAGTTGCACGGTCAGTCTGACGTTTAAACCGTCGACGACGGGCGCCCGCAGCGCGAATTTGACGGTGACCGACAACGCCAGCGGCAGTCCGCAGCAGGTGCGGCTGAGCGGGACCGGCACGACGGCTGAGCTGACTCCCAGCAGTCTGAGCTTTGGCTCGGTCACGGTGGGCTGCAGCAGCGCGGCCAAGACGGTGACGCTGAAGAACGTGGGCACGACGCCGATCACGATCACCAGTGTCACGCTCGCGGGGACCGATCCAGGAGACTTTGGGGAAACCGACGGTTGCGGAAGTTCGTTGGCGGCGAGCGCGAGTTGCACGATCAGCGTGACGTTCAAGCCGACCACGACGGGCGCTCGCAGCGCGATCTTAAAGGTCACCGACAATGCTGCCGGCAGCCCGTAAACCGTCACATTGTCGGGAACCGGCTCTAGCAGGGAATGGGAATTCGGCCTAGGCCGGGAGTATTCGTCGGAGGCGAGGCCGCAGTTCGGCGCCTCACCTCCGAATTTTAACAACCCGCTCGTTAGCTCGGGGAATTTTGCCCTGCCAGGAAGCCGCCATCGAGAACCAGGGACTGGCCCGTCATGAAAGATGCGCGGTCTGAGCACATCCATACCACGGCTTCGGCAATTTCCGCCGGCTTTCCAAAACGGCCGATGGGATGGCAACTAAGAACATATCTGTGCACCTGAGGAGCGCCGAAGAGCCGCTGACCCATAGATGTTTCAACCGCTGCCGGACACACTGCGTTGATTCGAATCTTACTTCTAGCGGTTTCCAGCGCGACGGATTTCGTCAGCCCAATCACTCCATGTTTGCTCGCACTATAAGCGGCTGCTCCAGCACCACCGACCAGTCCCGTAATCGACGCCATGTTTACAATCGCTCCGCCACCGCCCTGCTTGAGCATCTGCCGGATCTCGTACTTCAGGCAGAGCCAGACGCCCTTGAGATTGATGTCGATCGTCCTGTCCCAATCTTCTTCGGATTGTTTGATGATGGGCACCCAAACACCCTCGATCCCGGCGTTGTTGAAAGCGATGTCCAGGCGGCCAAATTTCTCCACCGCTTTCTGGATGAGGGCCTCAACCTCGGAGGCCTTCGACACGTCGCTATGCACGAACAGGCCATCGCCGCCGGCGGCGCGGACCAATTCGATGGTTTCGTTGCCTTCCTGCTCGCGCCGGCCCGCAACCACGACTTTAGCTCCTGCCTTCGCGAAAAGTACCGCAGTCTCACGGCCGATACCCGAGGTCCCGCCCGTCACGAGCCCAACTTTGCCTTCCAATTCCATGGTCATCGTTTTCCCACGCGAATCACACGCCTCAAGATAGAATCGCAAACTTATCTATTCAAACATATCAGGAGTTTGCGTCAGAAGTCCGGGTATCATGTGTCTTGAAAAGCGGTGTGCTACACTGCTTGCAATAAGGAACACGAACGGCCGCAGCCATGCGGTGCAGGCGTTTTTCGACGTACAACACACTCCTTGGGCATAAAATCGAAGAATTAGAATGAGATATGCAATTCTAGCGAGGGCTGAACCTATCCTCTTTTCAGGTGGCGTATCGTGTCCATGAGCGACAAACTAGCGGGCGCGTGGAAGCTCATGTCCGCCGCGAGCACAACATCGACCGGGGAGCGAAGCGACGCTCCCTATGGTCCCGACCCCGTGGGTTTGCTCACCTATACCGGGGAGGGCAGAGTAACCGCCCTGATCAGCTACGGGGGGCGAAAGTCACTCTCCTTCGGCGCTGCGGCGCCGGCAATACTGCAGGAACAGGCTGAGGCGTTCAGGACATTTCTCGCCTATGCCGGACGGTACACGCTTAGCGGTGACAAGGTAATCCATCACATCGAAATCTCATCGATTCAGAACTATGTGGGCAAGGATCTGGTCCGCAGCGTCAAATTCCAGGGTGACCAGATCATCTTGGTTACACCGCCGACGCCGGTGAACGGAAAAATCCAAAGCCTCGAACTGATTTGGCAGCGCCTGCCAGTAGGCTCCTGACGAGCTATGTTAGACTCAACGTCGAAAAAGTTGAACGGTGTTTTTGTGACTGAAGTTCTGAACCTGCGAGTGGGTGAAGGTTGTCCAAAGTAATCGTTCCGGGCAAAAAAACCGTTTTCAGCGACGAGATTCTGCAGGATCCATATCCCACGTACGCCCGCATGCACGAGGAAGGTCCGTTGCATTACGTGGAGGCAGGCAACAGATGGGCGGTATGGGCGATTTTCAGCCACGCCGAGTGCTCCTCGATCGCCAAAGACCCCAGGCTTTCTGCAAAGCGGGCGCAGCAGATGTTGTTGCCGCTGCCCATCAGCCGCCAAGCTGAGTTCAGCGA
>Ga0181532_10000508_pt1 | contig 40095 bp, 33 predicted proteins | sample PEATcosm2014_Bin_33_FD_119768 | JGI IMG/M metagenome (GOLD analysis project Ga0181532, IMG submission 119768) | Peatland microbial communities from MTU Mesocosm Facility, Houghton, MI, USA - PEATcosm2014_Bin11_30_metaG | ecosystem: Environmental > Terrestrial > Soil > Wetlands > Peat | place...
CGCTACCAAACGGCTCTTCCCGCTCTTGTCTCGACCGCCTCTCCAACCGTCTCACCAAGATCCTCACAGAAGCACGCAAACTACGCACAACCTGAGATTGGGCAGAGATTGGCCAGTTAAGCCCGTCAGGCGGAAGGAATGCAACGATGGCAACCCTCAGGTTGGGATTACCGAACTCTTCGCTGCCACCCTTTCAGTGCAGGTTCCCCACCGTGTAAAGGACCGACGAATAGCGGGGAAACGCGTACGCGTAATACTTCAGATCAGGGGTCGCCACGAAAAGCTCATCGGCGTGAGCTTCGCTGGCGATGCGTTTCCAGAGTTGCCGGCGGCCGCTCGCCAGGTCGACAAGAGTAAACACCATCTCGTGGCCGGTCGGCTCGACCACCAGCAGCGATTTTCCACCCAAGGCAAAGCGCATGGGCAGCTCCGACGCAGAGGTGCCTTTCAGTGCGACGCCTTTGCCTCCGTCCGCAGGATAGAGAGAGATTCCTCCTTGATCCTCGCGCAATGCCACTGTCTTTCCATCGGGCGAAAGCGCAGGATAGAATTCTGTGCGTGCGTGATCCGCATCGGCGGTCCGCTTGCGACCAGCTGCGTGTAAACGCTCCAATCGCCTTGATCGGCCTGCGCCTCGTAAACAACTCGCCTCCCATCATCGGACCAGCGTAGCTTTTCGAAGGCGACGAGCCCGGGAGTGGGGAGATCCCTCGGCTGGCCCGGGCCCAGGGGCTGAAGCTGCAGCGGCCGCCTGGGATCGCTGTGATTCGTACCAAGCACAACCCACTTGCCGTCGGGCGAAATCGCCGCCCCTCCAACACCCAACTGGACTGCGGGCGAACCATCGGTGGGGCGGTAATAAGACTGGAAGTCATTCGCGAGATAATAAATATCTCCCCCTTCCATGAACGAGAGCAAACGGCCGTCTGCTGAGATCCCGCTTGGCTGCGTATCGTCATGCCACGAGTACGGATGCTCGGACTGATCTCCCGGGAACAGTCCCTTGACTTGCCGCCGCCAGGTTTCATGAGACAGAAGCACGAGGCCGTCTTTCGAAATGTCGTACAAGCGGATCGACGGCGAGGTCAGGACAACTCTCGCTTTGCCGCCGGGCGTCACGGCATAGATCGTATCCGCCCAACCGGCAGCCTTGGTGGAGGCAAACCACAACTCCTTTCCATCCAGGCTCCAGGCCAGACCCTCTACGCTGGTGCTCTGGAAAAGCACAGAGCGCTTCCCATTCATATCCAGAAGATCGACTTCGCCATCATCGTTTCCACTGATCGGATGATTCTCGAACGCGATCATGCTCCCGTTCGGAGAGAAACGCGGATGGCCGAACCATCCTGCCTTTTGTTGATAGAGCACGTGCCCGGGGGGAAATTCCAGGCGAGGGCCGTCCGGTGACGACACCGAGATAAGGAGACGTTTGCCGTCGGGATGCCAGTCGACTTGAGCCACGTGCTCTGCCAGCGTGCGCGGCGATCCTCCGGCGAGGTTGACAGTCGCCAGTGTGCCGCCGCAATTAAGCAAAAAGACTTCTTCACAACCGAGAAACACAGCCAACTCGTCGGAGGACGAAATCGCTGCAACGTCCGCCTCCGGAATTCCCAGCGGCCGCCAATCCTGACTACCTACTCGCGCGACCGAGATCTCCGTTGGCCTTCCTTCCCATCGCCCGCTGAAAACGATGGTCTGACCGTCGTGGGAGAAGCGGGCCCCAAGAAGCGTTCCCTCCCGAAAACTGACATCCGTATAGCGCGGGGCAGGTTGCTCACGCCGCGCGAGAAGTAGTGCCGCCGCGGCCAGCAGCACCACCGCTGCGGCTACAGTCCAGGGCAGCCATTGGGAAGACGGCTTCGCGGTTGCAGATGGACGTGGCTCTGTAAGTTGAGGAAGGTCCTTGGCAATCCATTCCAGTTCAAGCTTGACGTCGTGCGCGTTTTGAAAACGATCTTCCGGGTTCTTCGCCAGGCATGAACTCACTACGCGCTCAAACGCTGCCGGTGTCAGCGGCTTAAGCATCCTGATCGGCTCCGGATCCTTTTCCAGAATCGCACTGGCCAGGCTGATTTGGCTCTTGCCCTCAAACGCTCGCTTCCCGGCGGCCATTTCATAGAGCACAGCGCCCAGCGCAAACAAATCCGAGCGTGCGTCCGCTTCCTTGCCCTCGATTTGCTCCGGCGACATGTACTGAATCGTGCCAATCACCGTTCCGGCGCTGGTCAGCGGCGACATGGGAGTAGCCTCGCTCATCGTCCTCGCTGCCGACAGCAACGGAGCGCTTGCTGCAGAACTCAGACCCGTCACCGCAGCCTTCGCCAGGCCGAAGTCCATCAGTTTCGCGCCGTTCTTCGTCAGCATGATATTCCCCGGTTTCAAATCACGGTGAACGATTCCCGCGCGCTGCGCGGCTTCGAGCGCCTCGCAAACTTCGATCCCGACCTTGAGAGATTCCTTCAGCGGCGGCGGGCCCTTGCGCAGCCGGTCGGCCAGCGTCTCGCCTTCGAGGTACTCCATTACGAGAAAGTCGACGCCCTCTTGGTGGCCGACATCATGAAGCGTGCATATGCGCGGATGATTCAACGAGGAAATGGCCCGCGCTTCCCGCTCGAAGCGCAGCTTCAGATCAGGATTGGAGAAAGATGGGTGGGAAGGACCTTGATCGCCACGGTCCGATCGAGCCGCGTGTCGCGAGCCCGATACACCTCGCCCATCCCCCCGGCTCCGAGTTGCGACTGGATTTCGTATGGGCCGAGTTTTGCGCCAGAGGTTAGAGCCATCCGTGGGCGCAATTATAGCCTGTGCAGCGCGTTGCACGCGGATGGCAATAATTCTGGATGGATTGTCAAACCTTACCTTACCGGATTACGGAAGGGTTGCCCGTCATCCGCCCAGAATCCGGAACCGCGGCTTCCGGAAGCCGACTTCACGCCCTGAATAGCGTGCGATCGCCCATTACCCCGGATCTGCCCAGCCAATTGTTTGGACTACCGTTATACGTTCAGCGAGCCATCTTGCAGGGCTATAATGTCACGCACAGATGGGCCTAGCCGCTGGTACCAAACTCGGCCCCTATGAGATCCAGTCAGCACTGGGCGCTGGTGGCATGGGAGAAGTGTATCGCGCTCGCGACACTCGCCTGGAGCGCACAGTCGCAATCAAGATTCTGCCGGAACATCTCTCGTCGAACTGCGAACTGAGAGCGCGTTTTGAACGCGAAGCGCGGGCGGTTTCTTCACTCAATCATCCTCACATTTGTCACTTATACGACATCGGTTCGCAGGACGGGACTGCCTACCTCGTGATGGAGTATCTGGAGGGAGAAACACTGGCGGACCGTCTGGGCAAAGGTGCACTTCCGCTCAAGCAATCGCTGGAATTCGCGATCCACATCACGGAGGCCCTCGCAGCTGCGCACCATGGTGGCATCCTCCATCGCGATTTGAAGCCGGGAAACATAATGTTGACCCCGGTTGGCGCCAAGCTCTTGGACTTTGGACTGGCAAAGGCGGCTCCTGCTCTCGGTATATCCGCGGAAGTCGCCGGCGGCATGACGCCTTCAACTCCCACCATGACAATAGCTGACCTGAGTTCGCCTTCGAACGCGCTGACCCAGCGAGGCACGCTAGTTGGAACTTTCCAGTACATGGCGCCGGAAGTCCTGCAGGGAGCGGAGTCAGACGCGCGCAGCGACATCTTCAGCTTAGGGTGTGTGCTCTACGAGATGGTCACTGGACGGCGTGCATTTGAAGGGAAGAGTCAACTAAGTGTACTCACGGGAATTCTGGAGAAAGACCCCGACCCCGTGAGCCGGGTTCAGAAAACATCGCCGCCAGCACTTGATCATGTGGTGAAGACGTGCCTGGAGAAGAATCCCGAGGAACGTTTCCAGACCGCGCACGATGTGAAGGTGCAATTGAAGTGGATCGCTGCAGGCGGCCCACAGGCGGGGATCACACCGTCTCCGCAGAGTAACTCGCGGCTAGGTTGGGTGGTGGCAGGCGCCGCGGTTCTTGTGCTCGTATTGGTCGCCGCGTATTTCACCATCGCCACCCATTCCAGTCCGGTGGTGCGCTCGTTCATCGAGTCACCACCGGGCACGTCGTACGTCACCCTTTCGCCGTCATCGGGCCCGCCCGCCATATCCCCCGACGGAACCCGTCTGGCCTTCACCGCTCGCGATGACAAAGGCAAGACCATGCTGTACCTCCGCCCTCTAAGTTCCCTGACGGCGCAGCCCCTTGTGGGGACAGAGGACTCCAGTTACCCCTTCTGGTCGCCTGACGGCCACGAGATAGGTTTCTTCGCCGGAGGCAAGCTCAAGAAAATCGAGGCCAGCGGCGGGCCCCCACAATCTTTGTGTGATGCCGCCATCGGGCGCGGAGGCGCATGGAGCAAAGCAGGCGTGATTGTATTCGCGCCAGGACCGTCAGATCCGCTCCTGCGCGTAGCGGCAGCGGGCGGCGCCGCCGAGCCAGCCACGAAACTGGATGTCTCGCGCGGAGAAAATAGCCACCGTTGGCCGTACTTCCTGCCCGATGGCCAGCACTTCTTGTTCTGGGCGCGCAGTTCCCACGGAGTGCAGGAACATACGGTTTATGTCGGCTCTCTGGGGTCGCTCCAGGCGAAGCCGCTGATGAAGAGCGAGTTGATGGCGCTCTACGTCCCCGATTATCTGCTTTTCCTGCGTGACCAGACGCTGATGGCGCAGCCCTTTAATACGCGGAGCCTCGAAACCGACGGAGTGGCTAAGCCCCTCGCCGAACATGTGGCCATCAATCCCACGACGAGCCGTCCGGTCTTCTCGGCGTCCGACAACGGCACGCTGGTTTACCAGGCCGGTAACGCTCAGGGGGGGTGGCACCTGTTTTGGTTTACACGCGATGGCAAGCAGACGGGTTCGGTCGCTGACCTCAATGCTTATTTCGACCCGTCACTTTCTCCCGATGGGACGCGACTCGCAACAGCGCTGATCTCTGGCCAGGGAACCGGCGATATCTGGATCTTCGACCTCTTACGCGGCACCAAAACACGCCTCACCTTCGGCCCCTCGATTCAGAGGTATCCGGTTTGGTCACCCGACGGCAAGACGATCTTTTTCGGCTCCAATCGAAAGGGGGGCATCCACATCTACACTAGAGCCTCCGATGGCACCGGCCCCGAACAAGCCCTGATCGAGGGCGACGATGCCTACAAATACCCGGAGTCTGTTTCGCCGGACCAGCGATTCCTTGTCTATATGCGTGTAGCGACCGATAAAAGAACGGCTACTGACATCTATGCGCTGCCTCTATCGGGCGAGCGCAAACCCTTCCCTATCGTGCAGAATTCATTCAACAACATGCAGCCTAGGATTTCGCCGGACGGAAAGTGGATCGCCTACTCCAGCAACGAATCCGGCCGGTTTGAGGTTTACGTGACCGGGTTCCCCGGCGGAGGCGCCAAGTGGCAGGTCTCCACGAGCGGGGGCTCATTTCCAAAATGGCGCCGGGACAGCAGGGAGTTGTTCTTGCTCGATGCAGCGGACAACGTAACGGCAGTCGACGTAAACACCGCTGCTAACAGGGTCCTGATGGGCACGCCCCACGCGCTCTTCCACGCTGGTGGAGTTCAAACCCAGCAGGGCCCCTACACCGTGACCGCCGATGGCAAAAAGTTTCTCATCAACACTGGCGACGTGAAAGAAGAGAACCAGCCCTTCACCCTGGTACAAAACTGGCCCGCCGAAATCAAGCAGTAACCTTGGAAACACAAAATCACTTTCTCTTGATTCCGCTGGCCACGTGCCGGAGAGTAGTAGCCGCCTAGGCGGGCGATGTCGAAGTAGCCGCGCACCCCGTAGAGCTTGTCCCGTGGTCCAGAAACGCTAGGAAGTTGAAGGAGGATAGTCGGCAAACCTTACCTTACCGGGTTAGGTAAGGGTAGTCCGTTACTCGGGCGCGATCCCGAGTCGTGCCGTTGACTGCCCGGGAAGACGTCACCCGCTATGCCGCAACGCAGCAACCACCACCTAAACCATTGGACCGGATTCTCAGGATCACTTTCTTAACTCAGTCTGCCAATTGAATATGACCGTGATCGGATTGGGCAGCAGGTCGCCAGTCTGCGTATTGACTAGGAAGCGCTGGCCGTCACGGCTGGGGACGTAGTGCGTGCGCCGGGAAGTTACGCCTTCGGGCACTCGCGTCTGGAACAGCATCTTGGGAACAGCGAATGACGGACCCGCGCCGACCGCGACCGCCATCAGCTTCCGGTCTTCGGAAAGATAGTAGATTTCGCGCCCGTCGCCACGCCAGCGCGGTTCGTATCCACCGTCGGTGGAGACCTGCCATTTCCGGTCCGAGAGCGGAAAGGTCTGGACATAGACCTGAAACCGGCCCGATTCGTTCGAAGTGTAGGCCACGAAGCGCCCGTCGGGTGAGAAGTTGGCGTGCAACTGATCGGACGGTGGTCCCAGAAATTTGAACGGTTTCTTATCACCACTGAGAGGAGTCAGCCAAAGGTCGTCACCGGTGGTCTGCTGAGGAACGCTGCCAATGACATAACGCCCATCCGGGGACCAGTCGGAACAGACGAGATTGGGCGAGTCGATGCCGGCCGCATGCTGGGTTTCAAACGTGAGCACAGCTTCCTCGTTGCCGCCACCCCCGGCGCTTTTCGCATACAACTCGGTCTGCCCGTTTCGATTCGTCCGGAACACAATCCGGGCGCCATCGGGCGACCATACGGGCGCAGCACTGAGAGCAGAACCGACGGTAAAGCGAGACGGTCCACCCCTCACCAGGTCGATCAGCCAGATATCGGGGTTCCACGCCTTGGGATCGACCAGCGACGCGGCCAGCGTCTGCCCGTTTGGGGAGAGCCGAAAATCGCTATAGTCTCCCTCCACCCCGACCGAATTGAGCGAATGGCCCGCCCGGTCAAACCAGGTCAAGCGGCCCCTCTGCAAAACCGCGGCAGCGTAGGCCAGCATGCCGGTCCCGGAAGCGGAAGCACCGATGTTGAAACCAGTGGAACGGCCCACATGCTCTGCGACCGTGAACGGTTCGCCTCTGAGTTCGAGATGCGGAGTATCCAACGTCTGCCCCAAGAGCGTGTCCCCTTCCACATACAACAAATAGCCAGGCGAGGCATACAGGGCACTGCTTTCAGTATGGAGGAGAAATTTCTGGGTTCCTCCGTCTAGAGAGCCGACATAAATGCCACGATGCTCGGGGTCGCCAGCCTGGACATGGAAGAGAAAGTGACGGCCGTCGGGGAGGAACTGCGGCCAGCGGTGGGCTTTCATGATCGTATCCACCTTCGTTACCGCGGTGACGATTCCGCCGCCGGAGGAGACCCGAAAAATGGCGCTGCTTAGTTTTGCGAAAACGATGCTGTCGTCCGCCCCCCACGATCCGCCGAAGGCGTCCGCAACGTCCGCGAGCACCTGCACGGGTCCGCCGGCCACGGGAATTTTCTTCAGCTTGCCTTCGGCAAAAAAACCGATCCAGCGGCTGTCCGGCGACCAAAACGGAAGTTGGGCGTGTTCCGTCCCAGGCAGTGGGCGGGCTGTTACTTGGTCGACGGAACGCACCCAGATCGTGGGATCGGCTCCGGATGAATTAGCGACAAAAACCATGGCGCGTCCATCCGGGGATAGGGCAAACTGAGGCACCGGGACCGTGATGTTCGGAGGTCCGGAAAAAACTGCTTTCTCCGGAGGGTAAACAGAGAACCGCGCGGGCTCGCCAGCTGAGGGAGTACGATAATGGCCGGCAGCGAAAAACGTCAGGGTGCTCAGCAGTACCAACCCCAGCATCCAGGCAGCACGTTCACGCCACGGATTGTGCTTGAGTGTGGAAGACGCGGCTGGATCTTCACCTTCGTCGATCCACTCCAGGTTGGTTTTTATATCGCGTGCCGATTGCCAGCGATCGTCGGGATCCTTCGCTAGACATTTCTTCACCACTCTTTCGAGTGCGGGCGGCGTCAGGGGCTGGAGTTGGCTGATCGGCGGAGGTTCCGCGGTCAAGATTGCCGCAATCAAACTCGCCCGGCTCTTCCCGCTGAACGCCGGCTTGCCCGTGGCCATCTCGTAGATCACTTCCCCCAGGGCAAAAATATCTGTGCGCGGATCCGCCTCTTTGCCTTCCAATTGCTCGGGTGCCATGTACTGAAATGTTCCGATGATGGTGCCTTCCACGGTCAGCTTCGCCTGGTCTGCCGTCATCGCCGTCAGGGCTGCCGCCAGCGGAGCCGGGCCCGACTCCTTCGCCAAACCAAAATCCATCAGCTTGGCCCCGGTCTTCGTCAGCATGACGTTGGACGGCTTGAGATCACGATGCGTGATGCCCATCTTGTGGGCCTTGGCCAGCGCATCGGCAATCTGCACCGCAACGCGGACCGCCTGCTCCGGGGACAGAGAGCCTTTGATCAGCTTATGCTCCAGCGTCTCGCCCTCGACCAGTTCCATGACCAGGAAGTCCACGCCATCCTGATGCCCGATGTCATGCAGCGTGCAGATGTGCGGATGAGAGAGTTTCGAAACTGCTTTGGCTTCGCGCTCCAACCGCTGCCGCAACGACGGATCTGAAGACAGATTGGCGGGCAGAACCTTGACAGCTACATCCCGCTCCAGCCGCGTATCGCGGGCGCGATATACCTCGCCCATGCCGCCGGCGCCGAGCGGGGAGACGATCTCGTAGGGGCCGAGTTTGGTGCCCGCTGGGAGCGTCATTTTCCAAGCTCCGGGGCCCAGTCGGTGATCAGAGTAATGGGTGGAGGGGTTCCGATGGGTGGCGAGTTGACCACAAACCACTTTCCATCGGATCCAGCGTCGTAGCTGATTTGCTCGGACGTGGAACTAAGGTCCAGCCGCGCAATGCCTGTTTTCAGAAGCACATGAAAGAGCGGCCGGACCGCGGCAACTTGGAAGCTGGAACCGCTACCGTCCACTTCCGCCGCCATCAGCTCCGAATCGGCGGCCAGATAAAAAAGCTCCTTGCCATCTCGACGCCACCTTGGACTCGTGCCTCCGGTCACCGACACCTGCCACTTGCTCCCGCCCCCTGGGAAGGGCGTCACATAAACCTCCGGCCTCCCCGACTCGTCCGAGCTGTATGCTAGCCAGCGTCCGTCGGGAGAGAATTGACCCTGTCCCACATTGAAGCTACCCTGTAGAAACGGGTGGGGCTTTCGTTCCCCGAAGCGGGGCACGATCCACAGCTCCATCGCGTATTTCCCGGGGCCAGTGGTGTTGTAGGCGATAAAGTGCCCGTCTGTCGACCATGCGGTAGGGTACTTGCTGGTGTCTGAATCCAGGATGGGTTCTTCATTGCCCATGCCGTCGGAGCGTTTTTCAGACAGTTGGTAGATCCCCGACTGGTTCGAAGCAAACCCAACACGGCCTCCGTCCGGCGACCAAACCGGAAAGAGGGTGCGGCCGGAGCCGAAAGTAAGCCGGGTCTGTTTGTCGCGGGACAGGTCATAGAGCCACAGCTTGTAGTTCCCAACGCTGGCGTCCAGCACACCCACCGCCAGTCTTTGCCCGTCAGGTGAAATCCTGTGGGTGGTAAAATCCCCAGGCGTGCCGATAGTCTCAATCTGCTTCCCCGTGCGGTCCAGAACAACCAGACGGGAGTTCGCCCCGGTATTCCCACCTTGGTAGGCCAGGACGCCATTGAACGAACTCGAGAATACTCCCCGCCAGCTGAGTTCGTCGTATTGCACTTGCTCGGCAACTGGAAAAGGCTGGCCTCGGATTTCCAGCCGCCTCTCATCAAAGGGCTGAGCCATCAGCGTCCGGTCGCGCACGAACAAAATGTATCCGGGCATGTAAACCGCGTTGGAGCGGGCGTGAAACAGAAGCTTGCTTTCTTTCGAGTCCAGGTCGCCCAGCAGAACCGCCGCGCTTTCCGCACGGCCACCCGAAAAATTGGCTGCAAAATAAAGGAAGTGGTGTCCGTCGGGCAGAAAATACGGCCAGCGGTGGCTCATTTCGCCGCGTGAACGATCCAGCGTTGTGATCGCCTCCGGCGTACCCCCCGAATTCGGAACCCGATAAATCGCACCCCAGGTTGCGGCGAACAGGATGACCCCACGTTGGCTCCATGTGCCAGCGCGAGAGCCGGTCACGTCACAGATGGTAACCACGGGCCCGCCAGCAGCTTCCGTGGTTTTGAGTTTTCCTCCGGCAAAGAATCCAATCGAGCGATCATCCGGAGACCAAAAGGGATTGGAAGCTCCTTCCGTGCCGGCTAAGACCCGCGCCTTGAGATCACCGAGGGGCCGCACCCACACCATATCCTGGCCCCCAGAGTTCGTGGCCACGAAAGTCAGGGCCCGTCCGTCGTGCGAGACGGCGACCGGCCCAGCGAAGTAGGCGAAGCCGGTATTCTCCGGGGCCAGAATAGAAGACCAGACAGGTTGCGCCGCACTCCGAGGTGAGAGGAAATAAACTGCCGTCGCTATCATCAACAGCAAAGCCACCGCCGTAATCCAAATCAGGCGTTCGTGATTCCGGCGGGACGGGTGTACTTCAAGAGGACCCGCTGACGTCGCCATCGACCTCAGCTGCAGCTTGACGTCGTGGGCGGTCTGCCAGCGTTCTTCCGGGTCCTTCTCCAGACAGGTTTTGACCACACTGTCTAGCGCTCGGGGAAACATCGGCTGTACCGCGGAAATGGGCGCCGGATCACGTTCCAAAATGGCCGCGACGACGCTGGTCGTAGTCTTCCCGTCGAACGCCCGCTTGCCCGTCGCCATTTCGTACAGCACCGCACCCAAGGCGAAGATGTCGCTCCGCGCATCAGCTTCCTTGCCTTCGATCTGCTCCGGCGACATGTACTGGAAGGTTCCGACTACCATTCCTTCCTGCGTCAAGGGACGGCTGGCCACGGGACTGGTCAGGGTGAGCCCCGAAGCAGGGGCGCCCGACTGGGAACTGGACTTCGCCAGCCCAAAGTCCATAAGCTTCGCCCCAGTCTTCGTCAGCATCACGTTGCCCGGTTTCAAGTCACGATGAGTCACCCCGCCGCGATGCGCTTTCTCCAACCCCTCACAAATTTCGATTCCGAACTTCAACACTTGTTCTGCCAGCAGCGGGCCCTTCGCCAGCCGGTCCGCCAGCGTTTCCCCTTCCAGAAACTCCATCACCAGAAAATCAACTCCGTCTTGGTCCCCGACGTCATACAGCGTGCAGATGTTGGGATGGTTCAGCGACGAAATCGCTCGCGCCTCGCGCTCGAAGCGCTGCTTCGCTTCAGGATTGGAAGACAGATGCGCCGGCAGAATCTTGATCGCGACCGTGCGGTCGAGACGCGTGTCGCGGGCACGATATACTTCGCCCATGCCGCCTGCGCCCAGCGGCGATTGAATTTCATACGGCCCGAATTTTGTCCCAGACGTGAGCCCCATGCGTTGCGCGTCATTATAGTCCCCATGTGAAGGCGGCCACACGATTGGAGCCGCTGAAGTGCCCGCAATCTCCATTAGATTCGAGCCACCATGCGATAACTCCCCAATCGTCGGCAAACCTTACCTTACCGGATTACGGAAGGGTTGCCCGTTACTCGGGCTGAATTTGCAGGAACTGCAAGGATGATAAGGACCGAAAGACGACGGGCATGTGACGAACGACGGGCACGGAAGGCGAGATCCGTGCCCGTCAGAAGGTCCCGCTCATTGCGGGGGCGCTATTTCTGGCGAACGGCGCCGTTAATCGCTTGAGAGCCGAAGTGGCCGCTCGCCGGCAATCCGAACACCAACGTTATGTTCGAAAATCCGACCTGGGTTCCTCCCGTTACGCAAACCGTTAGTGGTGACGTTTGACCCTGAGGGGCAAATGGCGGGTAGCCTCCATTTCCCGTAACGCTCGCGGACCCTGTAACCATAAAACCAGTCGTAGTGGGAGGCTTGTAGCTGGCAGTGGGGCAGCCACTGGCCACTGAACTTGGATCCGACGTGACCTGTGCATCCCTCATCGTGATGTGGTGAGTATGCGGAGTTCGGGTTGCCGGCGAGTTGGGATCGGCAGGAGGGTTGGTATTAATCAACAGCCAGTAGTCGGAATTTTCCATGGTCAAAGCAGCCGAAAAGTCCGCCGTGCTGCCGTCCCAACTCAAGTCCAGGCGCCAGACGCCATGCATTTCCCACGGACCGCTGGGACTGCCTTGCGCGTTGTGTGCAGGCGTGAAGTCGTTGATAACACCGCGAAAGTGCTCGCGGCTTCGACCTTGTGCCGCTGCACTTGTCCCTAGCGCGAGCACGAGAACCCACGCCCCTACCGACCAGAAGAAAGTTTTGCTGTGCATAGTCGCCTCCAGAAATTTTGGGAACACCGAGCTTGTTCAGCGAATCATCGTTCGGCGAATCATCGCGCCGCGCCGAAAGCCTCCACCCGAGATCAAACGCGGGGTGGCTGGCGCAGTTGCATCGCGGCGAGTCGTAGCCCGACACGCCATGCACACATTGGGTGAGCTTGAGGACATTAAGCAAACAGCAATAAACGGAACGGCCCATTTGCGGCCAAATGCCGTGTTTTGCAGTTCTCATCCGGAGCATTACAATCGGGGCGATTGTCTCCTGACCGCTCACGGGAGGGCGAATGGGCGAACCATACCCCAACAAAACGCTGTCCGAGACCCCGTCCGAGCGCCGCCTTGATTCCTGGAAGGAGATTGCCGCCTACCTGGGCCGGGACGTGACGACCGTCCAGCGCTGGGAGAGGCAGGAGGGAATGCCTGTCCACCGCCACCTGCACCACAAGCGAGGCTCCGTCTATGGCTTGGGTTCCGAGCTCGATGCCTGGCGGCAAGGCCGCAAACTCCGTTCGGAAGAGGAACAAGATCTAGCCCTGGAAGCTGCTGGGGCCGGTGGCCGGCAAACGACCGTTCCGCGCGGACGTCGCTGGCTCATTCTCGGCTCCTCAGTGGTGGTACTTGCTGCCATTGTTTCACTTGCCTACTTCGCAACACGGATGCGCGCAAAGGATGCAGGCCGGGCCAAAATTCGCTCGCTGGCAGTGCTTCCCTTGCAGAACTTGAGTGGCGATCCGTCGCAGGACTACGTCGCCGACGGCATGACCGAGGAACTCATCGGGCGACTTTCCGGAATTCACGGATTACGGGTTATATCCCGTACTTCGACGATGCACTTCAAGAACACGCAGCTTTCAGTGCCAGAAATTGGCAAGATGCTCGCGGTCGACGCGATTGTGGAAGGGTCGCTGCTGCAAGAAGGACACCAGATCCGTGTCCACGCCCAATTGATTCGTGCCGCGACGGATGAGCACATTTGGGCGGGAGAATACCAACGAGAGTACCACGGCATTCTCGAAGTGCAGGAGGAAGTCGCTCGGAATATCGTTGAGCAGATCCAACTGAATCTCACACCGGAGGACCGGGCGCGTCTGGCATCCAGGCCTCCGGTCGATCCTCAAGTTTACGAGAATTACCTGAGGGGCCGTTACTACTTCAGCCAGCGAACCGAGGATGCGCTCCACAAAAGCATCGCGTCGTTCCAGCAGGCGATCGCGCGCGACCCAGGCTATGCCCCGGCCTATAGCGGACTGGCGGAGGCCTACGCAATGCTTGGATTCCGCGGTGGTCTTCCTTCGAAGGACGCTCTCTCAGGCGCAAAGAAAGCGGCTCTAAAGGCGATCGAACTCGATGACGCCTTGGCCGAACCTCACGCTTCTCTCGCGTTCATCGCGGAGACTTATGAGTGGGACTGGCCTGCGGCCGAGCGGGAATACAAGCAGGCCTTGGAATTGAACCCAGGTTACGCGCAAGCTCACAACTGGTATGGCGGTTATCTCACGTACACAGGACGATTCAGTGAGGGGGTCGCTGAGGCCATGCGCGCCCGTGAACTCGACCCTCTGTCCCTGCCGCTGAACAACGCGCTGGCGGGAAGGTTGTTGGTGGCAGGGCGTTACGATGAAGCACTCCGGCAGATCCAGACAACCTTGGAACTGGATGAGCACTTTGCACCGGCTCACCAGACTCTGGGCTGGGTCTACCTGCGCGGCGGCAAACAGGATGATGCCATTCGAGAGTTTCAAAACGCGCTAGAACTCGCCGGAGCTGCAGACACGGACATTCAGTTGGACTTGGGCTTTGCCTACGCCGTGGCGGGACGCACGGCTGAGGCAAGAAGAATACTCGCGAACCTCCAGCAGCTGCACCAGCAAGGCATCGTTCCGGCCGCTTCACTGGCGACCCTATATGGAGCGTTGGGCGAATCGAACGAAGCTTTTTTCTGGTTGGAAAAGGCCTATCAGGAGAGGGATCCTCAACTCACATATCTCAAAACGGGACGAAGATTCGAGCCACTGCGTGAAGACCCGCGATTCGGACAATTCGTACGCCGCGTCGGGTTCCCCGATTAAAGCACCCACATACAACGTGACGTTTCCCATGATTTCGGACAGATCGTCGGCTATTCGGAACTAATCCGGTCCCGACATCACGAGATTAGTCCTGGGAAGTCGGCTTGGCTCCGGTCAACTTCCGGGTTGCCCGTCAGAACGAAGCCGCTGGCGCGGCGGACGCGGCGGGCCGAAGGCCCATGTCAAACTCGGGAAGAATCGCCGAGGTGTCGGGAATCGCCACATCTTGAGTCGGCCGACTGGCCCGTCTGCCCTAGAAATCGATACTGACGCATCTACCAATTCCTTATCGGGTTAGAGGGTGAGAATCGCGAGAGGGGCGATCGCCCGGGGTACAGTGCGCAGTCAACGTTCAGGGATTAGGAGGAAACCGGCATCGTCCTGGCCCTTGTAGTCTCCCCGACCGACGATCTCACCGTGGTCATTGATGCTGGTCGCGGACTCCAGTTTCCAACCTGAATCGGGTGGGATGCGAGTGTTTAAGTCGCGAAAGCCGCGCTCTTTTTCCCATACGAATGCCCGTTCGGCGTCGGCAAACGGGCCGAAGGAGCCGACGATGATGTCACAGTTGTTTATCGCACGAGGCTGGCTGGGATATCTCGTAGACAGCTCCAAGCGGGTGAGGCTCCCGCTGGCGTAGAGGAAGACATCGGAGAACGCCTGGACCACCACGTGACCATGATCGTTCACGGCGATCGCGGAACTGTAACGATTCGGCGGTCCAATCGGCTGGATGCCTTGACTTGCGTTCCACAGGAATGCTTGATAACGCCCCGCCTCGTCATACACGTCGCCGATCGCGTCCGCGTTCTTGTTGACACTCTTGGCGGAACCACCGCAGCAGCCACCTAGGAATCGAATCGTGTTCTTGCTCCAAGACACCGGTCCTGTGGTTTTCTTTCCTGGGAGCAGGGACTCTCCGACGACTTCATCGGAGTCACTGATGTCGTAGGGGCGGGATTGCTCTCCCGCAAGCAAGGTCAGGACGTCACTGGCGAAGGTGAATGCCTGATGCCTGCCGAAGTTACGGTCGTATGCAACTCCAGTGACGTGACCGGAGTTATTCACGGCGACGGCTTCGGAATTGTAGAAACCCGCCGGCAGAGGCAGTTCGTGAAGGCCAGATTGCTCGGTCCACACTGCGGCGCGATGACTGGCCGTTGTGCCGGCAACCTGTCCGGCGTTACTAATGTGGGCCGGACGAAGGGGTAAAGCGATTACTTTGTAATGCTCGGCAACGCAGCTCGCACCGTTAGCTTGCCCCATTAGACAACAACCTGGAGCAAGCGCCAGCATTGTGATCACGAAACGTGCGGGCTTGGCGCCGCGCGCAATTCTTGAAAGCAGTCCCACGCTGGCTCCGGTTCCTACTGCGGCGTCAGCTTGATGTAATCGAAGCACACGGTATATCCGCTGCTGCTGGCATTGTGTCCGGTCACAGTGAACTTGAACGAGTAATTTCCTGCTGTCGGGAAAGTCACCGCGCCAAGATCATACTCTTGGAATACGCCGTTCCCATTGGCGCTGTATTCGTCCTCCGCTGGTCCGGCGTTGGTGCCGTTGACGGAAAGCTGAAAAATTCCGCGAGTGGTGAACATCTTGGTCGCGGCTTTGATGTCATAAGTTCCCGGCGTAGCGACGTTGACGGTGAAATTCAAAAAGGCGCCAACCGCGGTCCCATCGGCAATCTCCCCAGCACCGTCTGGGAACCCGGTCCAGGTGAATGAGCGCGCATTCGGCGCACCGGTAACCGGAATCTTCGTGGCTTCGTACTGGATGGCGCCGGGCGCCCCGGATGTAAAGGTCCAGGTCAGGATGTCCTGGGTCGCGGTCTCACCGCCGGTGCCGCCGGTGAAGCCGACGAAAGCGGTGTTCGCACCCACCGTGCTGGGAATGTTCACCGTCCAACTCGTCGTGAAAGTGTCGGCGGGCGTGCTGGCATCGGTGATGGTCATGGTCAATGTGGTGCCGCTGTAGGTGATATGGACGTTGAACACATCGCCGCTGTGCAGATTCACGTTGCCGCCCAGGGTTGTGGCGGGAGTGGTGGGCGAGGCTCCATCCGTGTACAGGCCGGTCGAATTCGTGCCCTCGCCGGCATTGTTGTAAAGATCGAACTTCACCGCCACGCTGGTAGGAATCCCTGGGGTTCCTCCGGGCGTGTCGGGACCGTAGCCCAAGCCGCCACCGGTGGGACCGACCGCCGTGGTGCCAGCGTTCTGGATCACCAAGGCCATGCCGTCCGCATTGGGATTGGTCAGCTGGAAGCTGAAATCGGTAGTAAACGATTGGATATTGAGAGGCGTGGTGTAGAAGCCGCTCCCGGCCTCTGTTGCTCCGCCGTCGGTCAAGCGCAGCCGCGTGCCGTTCAGCTTGGCAGAGCCATTCAGCGCGAGGCCTGTCGAACTGAAGCCTGCAGTGTAGTTAACAGACGGGTTCCCGGTCGTGTTGATGGTGTAGGTCGCACTGGCTACCGCGCTGTTGTTGTCCCCGCTCGCCACCGCGATCGCCTCGATCGTGGTCGTCGTGTTTACGGTCAACGTAGTGCACACCGGCGAACTTGCCGTCGGCGTCGTTGCCCCGTCGGTGGTGCAGTGAATCACGGCTCCGGTGGTCGTGTCCGACAAGGTCACTGACTGAGCTGAAGTGTAAATGCCGGGCGCGGGGCTGAAAGTGGGCGTTGCGGCTGTCGGCAGTGTGATCGTGTAGGTCCCGCTGGCTAGGGCGCTGTTGTTGTTTCCGCTCGCCACTGCGATTGCTTTGATCGTGGTGGTCGTGCTTACGGTTAACGTAGTGCACACCGGCGAACTCGCCGTCGGCGTCGTCCCGTCCGTGGTGCAGTGAATTGCGGCTCCGGTGGTCGTGTCCGACAAGGTCACAGATTGAGCCGAGTTGTAAGAGCCGGGCGCGGGGCTGAACGTCGGCGTTGCTGCCGTTGGCTGACTGTTCGTGACATAGGTCCAATCCAGGATCTCCTGAATTGCGGTCAGTCCGCCGGTGCCGCCAGTGAATCCCACGTAGGCGGTATTCGAGCCGACTGTGCCCGGGATATTGATCGTCCAACTGGTTGTGAAGGTCTCGGAGGAGTTCGTGGCGTCGGTGATCGTCATCGTCAACGTCGTACCGTTGTACGTCATGTGAACGTTGAACACATCGCCACTGAGCAGAACGACTCCTGAGCTGGTCATGTCCAACGCGGGAGTGGTGGGAGAAGCACCGTCGGTGTACAGGCCGGTAGAGTCCGTGCCCTCGCCCGCGTTGTTATAGATATCGAACTTCACCGCCACGCTGGTGCCGATTCCCGGAGTTCCACCCGGCGTGTCGGGACCGTAGCCCAAACCGCCGCCCGAAGGCCCCAGGGCGGTCGGCCCGATCCCTTGTATGGTGAACGTGAACCCGTCCGCACTGGCACTGCTCAGTTGAAAGCCGAAGTCAGCCGTGAACGTCTGAACATTAATGGGCGTGCTGATGAATGCGCTTCCCGCCTCATTGGTCCCGGTATCGGTAAGCCGCAGGCGCGTACCGTTGAGCTTGGCAGAACCGTTGAGAGTTAGTCCTGTTGACGTGAATCCACCGCCGTAATTGATTCCCGCCGCCCCAGGATCGATGGTGAAAGTGCCGCTCGCAATGGCGCTGGGGTTGGATCCAGTCGCAGTTGCGATTGCATTCAGAACAGCAGTCGAACTGATCGTGACGCTGGTACAGGCAGGCGAACTTGCACTGGGCGTCGTGCCGTCGGTCGTACAATGAATGGTCGCGCCCGAGGTGCTGTCCGACAGGGTCACGGTGATGGCGCTGGTATAGCTGCCCGGCGCCGGGCTGAAGGTTGGCGTTGCCGCCGTAGGAGTGGTGCTGATCGCGCCATAGGCCGAGACCGCGAGCTGGCTGCCAAAATAAACTTTGCCGTTTGCGATAATCGGTGTCGCGAACTTCACAGCTCCACCGGGAACGTCTCGGTTGTTCGCGGCCTGGCTGCTGTTGTAGAGCATGTTCGCGAGATTGGTCGCGTCATAGGCATACAGCACTTGGCAGTTCGATCCGCCACTGCAGGTGGATCCAAAGGCGCTGTCATCTAATCCCCAAAGAATTCCGTTGGCGGTGCCGTTGGCCGAAATGGACGGCGTAGGAGTGGAAAAACTGAATGCCTTGGCACTCACCGATGTCGGAGAAGTCGAAAGCAATCCACTGTTATTGGCATTGAACGAAAATGCCTTCAGAGTGTCGGGCCCGCCTCCGTCGCTGCCAGGGCCCCAGTACACGCTGCCGTTCCAGTACGCAGGCGAGCCCCAAACTCCAGCGGTGGCCCCTGGAATCTCCTGCACGATATTCGGATCATTGCCGCTGCAAGAAGGATTTAGAATGACGCAGTACTTCCCCATATTGTTGCGGTCGATCACGTAAATCTTGCCTTCCTTGCCCATCTGCGCCAGCAATTGCTGTCCGGAAGTAAGTGCGGGCAGCAACACCAATCCGCCAGATGCCACGTCGGTATCGCCACCGGCCAGACTGCTCTGGTTATAGGGCGTGAAGTAGTCCAAAACCGGGAAGCTGCCTCCGCTGGGCGGCCCGAGTTTGACGATGCTGTCGCCATAATCGGTGGTGCCATTCCAGGTGCCGTTTCCGGTTGCGAAAAAGATGTTTCCGTTCGCATCCGCCGCCAGCCCTCCTCCGCTCATCCAAACCCCATTCGCGCTGCCGTCGGCTGAGGTGTTCAAGGCAGCCTCCTGGGCAAGCGTGCTGGCGCTGTATGACATGATCCAGCCGTGCCAGGGACTGATGTCGCAATGCGAGGACCACCCAATCACCACATGCCCATTCACCAGCAACAGTCCTGCGCGCTGATTTTCGAAGTGAGGACTAAAGCTCACCGTGGTGCCGTTCCCGTCCGATGCTGTTCCCGGCACCGTCGCCTGGATGAGCATCGGACCACCGAATTTCTCGACCGAAGTCGCTACGTCGATGGCGTGTAAATATTGGATCAGGCTGCCATTGACTTTCGACTTCGCCACCAGATAGATCGTCCCTGTGCTCGTGTCAATCACGGGAGTTCCCGTGATCCCGACCTCTGGTACCAGGTCGCTGCAACCCAGATCACTGCTACTGTTGACCGTGCTGCCTCCGGAGGCAATCAGGCTGATCTGCCAGTAGATTGTTCCCTTGTCCGCGTCAATGGCGTACAAACTGTCGTGTTCGGTGGCTACGTAGAGGACGTTATGGGTGCCCCCACCAATGTTCACGTTCGAAAGGTACAAAGGCTGCGCGTACACCCATCCATCGACAGAGACGGAGAATAACTTGCCAAATTGGCCGCTGTTCACGTTAGCCGGAGTCAGGATTGTTTCCTGCGTATTCTGTCCCGTCCGAGCGTTGTCATTGTGATACGTGGTGACGTTCACCTGCGCTTGCAGCGCAATGGAGAAAAAGCACAATAGGGTGCCAGCGACGATGCCGAGACGGCAAGTGCCTGTTTTCTTCATCTAATTTGCTCCTGGAAGCGCGACTCAGAACCTGGATAGCGACCGGACGGCAATGAGGGAAACTTTCTACAGCAAGCCTGCAAGGAATGCAATGTCAAAATCGGCGGAAAGGCATGTTCGACGCGGAATTCAGGAGGTTCTGCTCAAAATTGGCGAAGTCGGCAAGAGAGAAAGAGTGAAAAAGTCTGCACATAGTGATTCAATCCCGGTTATTTTCGGAATAACTGGTCCAATCTGTGCACGCGCCCCTAAATCGCCCCATCCACTCGAGTTATCCCCGCGCGGGCATCATGATTGGCCAGTTATGCCGTTCATCCGGCCAGAATCGTCAGCAAGCATTCATGGAACTTCATGCGCCAATAGTCGGTGAAAAGTGAGTGACGCGGTTGCCCAGCAGCGCAGAACTACTGAACTACTTGTAAGTGTCAGAACAAGCGCATGGTTGACAGATTGAATCCGCAGCCAGCGTGACTTCGCCACTTGATCAGCAAATTCTCAAGCGGCCAGTCTTCGGTCCTTGTCCAAGGTGCATTACTGAGGTTAGCCCGTCATCCGACCGGAAACCGGTGCCGACGACCGCGTCCCGCCCCGGTCTTGAAGAGCACCCAGGATGTCCTGATCAGTTTCGACCCGCTCTGAGCCCTAGAACTATCACGTTTTTATCACAGTTCCTGCCCGCATCCCCTCATCCTGTCCGCCCCCCCTGTGGCAACTCCTTCTACTGAAGCGCGGACACCATAGACCACTCCATATCGGGCTCCGTGACGGCATTGTCGTTTGGCCGAGCCACGGGTGATCGGCCGAGTGCTCATGGGTGTTCCTGCAGAGCGAAAATGCCCCGCCTGTAGACGGGGCCGTGTCGAGGAGGCGATCACACCTCGGTGTTACTTGGCACCATAACCCACGGGGCTGCCGACGCCTGTACATAGGTCGTAGCCAGGCTGGGTAAGATTGCCATTCCACGGACCGCAGACACCCGACTTGATGTCGCTGAAGTCCATCTTGTTGCCGCGATTCTTGTAGATATTCGTGAGTTCGGCCGCAGTGGAACCTGAGTTGTTTCCGGCGGCGCTGACAATGCCCGCCCAGATCGGGGAGGAAGCGCTGGTGCCGCCGACGATGTACCAGCCGCCGTTGTTGCCACTGTCCAGAACCCAGAGTCCAGAGTTGGGATCGGCCTCAGCGGCAACGTCCGGAACGCCACGCTGAGTGCCCACGACCTTCGCGACGCCCTTCTGGAACGACGGAATGGTTTCGTATTGAGAAAGGCCCCCTCCGGTGGAATTCCATGCACTTTCGAAAATGTAAGCGCCATTGTTGGGGTCGCGGCTCAGGGTTGTACCGCCGACCCCAATCACATAGGGAGACGCACTAGGATAGATGACGCCCGGTCCATCCCCCGCCGATGCAAAATAGACCACGCCCGGGTAAGTGAAGAAAGAATCGTAGGCGGCTTCGTCGACAAACTCACTGCCGCCCCAGCTATTGGAAACCACGCCGCCGCCGTCGTTGGCCACCAGCGATGCCGCTACGGTTTCTGCCGTCAGCAGATCGTAGAAACTGTTGGAAGCCGCTTCCACCAGGTAAAGCTTCGCGTTCGGAGCCATGGCGTGCGCCCACTGAACATCGAGCGACTCCTCAATCTCCCAGCCTGGGTCATTGTATGGTCGGGTACCGTCCGCGAATACAACCTGGAAGTTCGCAGGCGGCAGACCGAACTGCTTGGAGAACTTAGCCAGGTCCTTCGCTGCCCCGGGATTGTCGTAGGCATCAACGATCGCGATCGACGTCGAGCCCCCGGTGGGGACCGCTGTGACCGTGCTGGGATTGCAGCCAGCCGACTGCGAAACCAGATTGTAGATGCAGGCGAGCGAGGCCGGAGTCTCGAACAGATAACCCGCGAAGGGAGGACCCACTGTTACGGCAGCGGACTGCTTGGGGAGACCTCCTGTGGGCGTGAATATCTTAATGTTGGTGTGCGCGCGGAGTCCTATATCCCCCTTGCGTTCTGTGCTGGATGCGGGAATGGTGACCTGGCCGCCTCGGTGTTGCGCTTGAGCGGACGCAAGGTTGACGGCACCGAAAGAAAATGCAGCCGTTACGACTAGAGTTCCAAACTTACTTAGAGCAGTCTTCATCCGTTCACTTTCTCCTTTGGGTCTTTATCTTTAATTCTTTGCTTGTATAGGTAAAACTCAGGATCTCTGAACCGATATTCGTGCGAAATGACTCCTGACAGCGCTGGCTATTTTGTGAGCCGAACCATCCAGCCACCCTGGTGGTAGTTCGCGTCCTGCCACACTCCAACAATCGTCGATCCATCGGCAGAAATGTCGAGTGCGGAAGTCAGAGTAATACCGAACGGAACGAGGACGCCGCGCTGATGCAAGTAGTGTGCGAGCGATTGCATTCCAAGTTTGGGGCTCCAAATGAACGCCTGGATTCCCACACCGAATGGATCGCCACTCCACCCCACCGTCGTCCCGTTGTCGGCAACCGCATTCGCGTAGCTCTGATCGGTCGAGATTCCAGAGACGGTCCCTAGCGAGAGGAGGTGGCCGGCGGTGTAGTGGAATGCATATGAGCTTGAGGCTGTGAAATCCCACACCTGTCCGACAATTTGCGAGCCGTCTGAGCTGACGCCGGAAGCTTCTCCGGGAGTGTGAGCGCCGGCGAACAAATAGGTTTTCCCTCCAAACCAGCGCACCGCGCGCCGAACGCCCTGTTCCGGGTCCTCGGAGAAGCCTACGATCGTGCGACCATCGGCGGAGATCGCCGACGCTCGGCTGCTCGTGCCGGCGGGACCAGAAGGATGCGAAAGGCTCGTCATTCCACTCGTGCGCGTCCAGACGAAGCCCTCTGCTCCCGGGCAGTACCAGGCCAACCCCACAGCCACCGTGCCATCGCCATTCACGGCGTACCCGCCGCCCCACTGGCCGTCCATGACGCATCCGTTGGCGGGATGGCCGAGATCGATCCAGCCGCCAGATTGTTTCCACATCGCCGGATTTACGTTTCCGTCAAGCCCGGTGCGGGCGGTGATGATGGTGGTTCCATCGCTCGAAATTCCGATTTCAGAGTTTAGAAAATCTCCAGGCCCAACGAAGCTGAATCCGTCGAAGGGAAACTTCGGAGTGTCCGGAGTCCAACGGTAGATGGAACCACCGTAGTTCGCTGCCATCACCTTGCCATCATGGGAGAGGGCGTAGTTTACCCAGGTGCCGGAGCCGGTGGGGTCGATTAGCATCTGGAAGGTCGGCGTCTGACCCCAGGCCACAGAGATTGTGAGCAAGAAAATGCAGAATAAGAGCAGTCTGACAACTCGTCGATTGTTCATTAAATCGTTTCCTTCTCCTGATTTCAGCTGATTTCAGCGTCTCGCCTGAAGGGACGGGCGTTTTGATGGAATGTGGCAAGCCTTACTTGGGGCAATTGAAAGGCCGTTCTGACGATGGGTTCCAGAAACTCTACCCCAAAACGGATTATCCGTCCTTGAGTCTGAACTCGCATCCAGACATGATGCGAGCGACCTTTGGGGTTAGGAATAACATTGACACGTGAACTCAGATCCTGTCGTTGCGCTAGGGCAATGACGGACTTAAAAATCGCGCTGTCGAGGACGAACCAAGGCTGGACCCGGCACTTCAACTCCAGACCGCCATGAGGTAACTCCCGGTTGGTCGGCTATCCTTCCCTTGAGATTACTTCCTGCTTGCCGGTCCACTGGGGTGCAATTCCGCGAAGCCCTCTGGTGCAGAAGCGGCCCTGCTTTCGTCTAGGCAGCAGCGGCTTAAGGCGATGCCATCCGTAGACACGTTCCGATTTGTCCTTTTTGATGAGTTCTATGTTCGTGCTAAAAAGCGGTGATCCCGCCAGGATCACCGCTCTGTTCCTGCGAAACGCTCACAGCGAACCGACGATTTTTCGGTATTCTGCTTCGGTAAAGGCTTTCAGGGTTTGCGTGGTGATGTTACCCATTGATCCTGTGGACAGCATGAATTTCGCGGCCACCTCATCATTGGGAAACTCAGAGATAATTACCGCATCGTACGTTCCCATGGTTAAGTACCAGGCGTGGATCTTTCCGCCGGCTGCCTCGGCCGCTTTCTTGGCCGCGTCCAGACGAGCCGGGCTCTCTTTAATTTTCGCAGCGCCCTGCTGCGTGTATCGGATAAGCGTAATGTAGTGTCCCATCGTTTTTTCCTCCAGATTGACACTGAGCTTAGAGTTTATATTCTAGGCCGGATTTGTCTGATCGCCGAGGAATGGTAGCTACTGCTGGATTTTTGTGGCCGATGACCTCACCGCCTGTCATTTTCCGTGTTTTCCTTGGGAGACGTCTATCCCGCCGGACTCTTAATTGTGCCTTCCCTTTGGTCGGCCTGCAGATCCGAATGGAGAGGGAGAGAAAGATATTCCGGACGGCCTTTAATTAATGCTACTTGGGCTGTTGGCGGATTCGACATGGGTCTTCTGGATTGGTCCCGAGTGGTCGGTAAACCTTACCTTGGGATTACTTCAGGGTAGCCCGTCATAGGTCCACGTTCGGCTAAAGAATGACCTTGGCACGGGCCTTGCCTCGGGAGTCAAAACGAAATTTCTGGCCGGTACTTGACTGGAGTCTCTAGAGGGCAAAACAGGGCCGGCCCAGCACTTCCGGCGCATTGGGATTCACCGGAACCACGTCGTAGCCGCGCTTGGAGAGCTCTTCAAACAGCATGCCGCTGAATCCTTTGGGCTCTCGGGAAACTCCCACCATGGCCATCCGGTTCTGACAGAGAAAATCCTCAATGGTTTCGAGCGATGCACGATAGGTGTGGCCATGATCTTCTCCTTGGCAGATTCGTACCAGTTTGCCGGAAGGAATTCAGTGATCAGAAACACCAGACGCCGCCTACCCCTTATGAGCAAAGGCAGGTTTCTCGACACGCCCTCGCCGCTTGCGCGCGGCTCCGGACGGCTCGGAATGACAAGGTTGATCAGCACAAGTCAGAACCAAGCCTGCTCTGGTATGCTGTTGGGCCATGCGACGCCGTGAGTTCCTCACCCTTTCGGCGACGAGCATTGGCGGTATGCTCGTCTACTCCCTGGATCGCAAACCTTTTCGACTCTTCGCGCAAACCGAACAATCGGTTCGTATCCCGCTTCGATTCTTCACTCAGCCGGAAGCCCTGATTGTCGCAGCCGCGGCCTCACGAATCTTTCCGAGCGATGAAACCGGTCCGGGAGCGCAGGAAGCCGGGGTCGCGGTCTACATCGACAGACAATTAGCCGGGCCCTGGGGACGGGATCGCTATCGCTACACTCAGGAACCATTCGAAGAGAACGCCCCTGCCGAATTCGGCTACCAGGGCAAAGCGACACCGCGGCAGGTTTATCGCGAGGGGTTGAAAGACTTGAAGGGCTTCGATCAATTGCCACCGGCTGAACAGGACAACAAGCTGAGGCAAATCGAGACCACTCTGTTTTTCTCACTCCTGCGCCGGAACACCATCGAGGGCATGTTCTGCGATCCTGTCCACGGCGGAAATATCGATATGGTCGGTTGGCAGCTGATCGGATACCCGGGACCGCGGATGAGCAACTATGCTGACGTTGATAAACACTTTGGTGAGGCATTTCGCCCCAAACCGGTCAGCTTGCGAGAGACGCCGGAGGGCAACAACTTTCGTCCGAGCGAGGACGAGGAATGAAGACCTTGCCCGGGGTGGATGCAGTAATCGTAGGCGGCGGCTGGACTGGCTTGCTCATGGCCAAGGAACTTGGTTCTCGTTCCGGTCTCTCGGTGGCCGTACTGGAACGCGGAAAGCATCGTGAGTCGGCCGACTACCCCGGCACCATGGATGAGCTGGATTACGCGGTACGCCTTCACATGATGCAGGATCTCTCCCTGGAGACGGTCACGGTTCGGCACGATTCCACCCAGCGGGCTTTGCCCATGCGACAGTACGGGGCTTTTCTTCCCGGCTCCGGCGTCGGTGGCGCAGGCGAACACTGGAATGGGATCTGCCCTCGCTTCCTGCCGGATTGTTTTGAATTGTTTTCACGAACCGTGGAGAAGTATGGCGCCAAGCGGCTGCCTGCGGATCACTCCATTCAAGACTGGGGCGTCACCTACGATGAGATGGAGCCATATTACACCCGCGCAGAGCGCATGCTGGGGATCTCGGGGAAAGCGGGCAACCTCAGGGGGAAAAAGATCGTGGGCGGAAATATCTTCGAAGGCTGGCGAAGCGCTGAGTACCCGACCCCACCCACCAAGATTCCTTATTTTTCTGCCCTCTTCAGCGACGCCGCAAAGGCGCTCGGATACCATCCGTATCCGAGTCCAGCCGCCAACCTGAGCGAACCATACACCAACCCTGACGGAGTCTCGCGTTCCGCCTGCTTCTATTGCGGATTTTGCGAACGATTCGGTTGCATGGTGGGCGCTAAGGCGCAGCCCACCAACACTCTTTTGCCGCTCATCCAGGAGCGGAACAATATTTCCATTCGCAGCGGAGCGTCGGTCCGCCGCATAATCTATGGCGCCGCCGGCAGCGGGAAAAGGGCACAGGGCGTCAGGTATCTCGACGATAAAGGTGAAGAGGTTTTTCAACCGGCAGAGTTGGTTTTCCTGGCTTCATGGACTCTCAACAATACCCGGCTGTTACTCCTCTCCGGGATTGGAGAGCCTTACAACGCCCAGAGCGGAAAAGGTACGGTGGGGCGAAACCTCACCCACCAGGTGGCTATTGGCGCGGCAACCGCGTACTTCGAGAAGCCTTTGAATCGGTTCATGGGCTCTGGTGCTGCCGGTGTCTGCATCAGTGATTTTGATGGAGACTCATTCGATCACAGCGGACTTCCTTTTCTGCGTGGAGGACACCTGGTGGCTATGAGCATGGGCTACCGGCCTATCGCGAATTTCGGCATACTTCCACCGAGTGTGAAAGCTGGTTGGGGGTCGGACTGGAAGAAGGCAGCCCTCGAGTATTACGACCGAACTGGCTTCATCGGTTTTTCGGGGGAGCATCTCGCCTATAAAGGCAACTACATGGATCTCGACCCCACGTACAAAGACCGTTTCGGTGACCCCCTGCTGCGGTTCACGATCAACTGGGGGGAGAACGAACGGAAGATGGCGGAGTTTGTGACTCCCAAAGCGGTCGAACTTGCCCGCGCGATGGGGGCGAAGGAAGTTAGTTCATTTCCGGGCCTGAAAAACTACGACGCCAACCGTTACCAGTTCACTCACATTCAGGGAGGCACCATCATGGGAAACTCTCCCGACCGTTCTGTAGTCAACCCGTACTTGCAGCATTGGCAAGTCCCGAACCTTTTTGTCTTGGGGGCATCGACGATTCCGCAGAATCCGTCGGCACATCCTACGCTTACCATTTTGGCTCTTACTTACCGCACTGCCGACGCGATCGTAGACCGTTATTTGAAGAGTCCATCCCAACTGGCGTGAAGCTGGGTGAATTATCGCCATTCCCCAGTTCGCCTAGCCGACGCTGACGGCCCCGGTCAATGACTGTAATTGATTCCATGACATAGTACGAGGCACTTGCCCAAACATTCCCGTTCATTTCCCACAAAACAATGCAACGGGATCTTCCGGCACATCTTCCGCGAATCGAAGTGACCGCAGAATCCTTCTGGAGTTCGTCCCGCGCCTACATGTGCAGGAATGCGATTCCATTATCCAGAACCGCGTCGCTTCCCATCACGACAAACCCATCCGAACCAAAGATATAAAACACCAGATCGTCGCTCCCAAGAACTGGCTGGTCCACTGTTGCCATCCCTCTAGATCCCAATATGGAATACGTTCCGGTCAGCGCGCCCGAAATCGTGCCTCCGCTCAAAGTGATCGAGTCCGCGGTGTTCGGCGAACTCGAAACCGGGGGAAACAAAGTTCCGGCCAGGAACGTTCCGTCAGCGAGCGACGCGCTGGTCTGCGCCTGGAAGAATCCGAAGCCAACATTCCCCGAGGTCTGCAACATGTACCCGTCGTTGAAATCGTCGAGATAGATTACATACGAGGTCGCAGCTCCACCGGAGGGAGTGTAGGTCATCGTGCCCCGGCCTGTGGTGTCGACGCTGTAGGTTGCGCCACTGATGTCCTGATTGAGATTTGGAACGCCGTCCGTGACCGAGTCGAGTTGCAGGTTGAATGTTCCGGGACTGGCGCTGAAACCCGAGGCCAGGCCAATGGACGTGTCGGAAGCCATGGGAGGTCCGGGAACAACACCCCAGGCGTTGAGGATGATGGGGGCATCGAGATTGCCATTGTTGAGCTGCCCGTAGGCCGCCTGAACGGTGACAAATCCTGCAAGCAGCGGCGTCGAAGCACCCGAATCAATATCTGTGGCGAAACCCGACGATGACGTGATGACGTAAAAAGCAAGTGTGAGATTCTGCGTTCCAACGGTGATGCTTGCGGTACAGCGGGAATACGCATCCGGCACGGTCACATTCCCCGTCACAGACACACTCGCGGCCACCGTGCCATTATCGTTGACGTCGCCCAAACCGTTGGCCAATGTTCCCGGAGTATTCAACTGGTTGTTGTCGTTATCAGTAAACCTGCCGACAACGCCCATGCGACCGCCACTCGAGTCATTGCCAATCAAGGCAAACACGTAGTCTCCACTGAAAAATCCGGAGGGAGGAGTGAAAACAAATCTGCCTGATCCCGTCGTGCCGTTGGACTCATTTTCTGCCATTCGACCTTTGACACCAGGCGCGGGGGTTGTCTGCGTGTTGAACGTGTAGGTTGACGTTCCGGCAGCGGTGGTAATCGTCAACGTTCCCTGATTGGCAACCGCGCCGTTGGTGCACGTGCCTCCCGTGATAGGCTCGGCGGGTAGTGTTGCATTCGGGGCCTTGAAGTCTTCTTCTCCGCTCACGCTCCCGTCTACGTCCACTCCAAATTCGCCGGCAACCGTGAACGGGATCACGCCCGCGCCCGGTGTCTCAAAACCCGTGAAGAAGAAGCTGTACATTCCGTACAAGACGCACGCGGACGAGGTGAACGGTTGGATAGTGAGGCTAAGAGCATTGGAAGGAGCCTTCTGCACCGTCGGATTCGCCACCATAATCGATGCGCTGCCCGCGCCGGCAATAAGGGGCGCTCCGACAAGAACCGTAACCTGGGTCGACGAGACGAACGTGTAGTTCCCGATACCGTTGCCGTTCCAGGTGATGTAGCCGCCGGCCACGAAGCCGGAACCGGTGAGCGTCAGGGTGAAGGGTGGGGCTCCGGCAGTTACGGAGCTGGGAGAAAGCGAGGTCAGCGTCGGAGCTGGGAGCAACATTTTCCCTCCGCCACCCCCCCCACCGCCCTTCATGCAACTCGAGGTGATAATCCCCAGAAGCAGAACCAGACACAACGTGCACTTGCCCGAGTGTCGCCCCATAGGCATCTCCTTAACGCGGAGGTTCGGGCCCGAGAAAATGGCAGCATTCTACACCCGTTCAGAGACGCTGGACGAAGAAATGGCTGGCAGAATCGAAGCGGCCCGCCGCGCGGACACGCTCAGGAAACATGCGCCAGACGGCCTCTGGCGCACCCGGTGACAAAACTAACGATGTTTCAGTAACTCATCGAGCCTTTCTGCGCCAAATCCTTCGATGTCATGTCGAAGGTGAGCATGAACCCGTTCGTTCCCTTGAACTCGAAGGCGTCCGGACCCTCCCTCCACGTCTCCAGTTCGTTGGGCATCATGATGAAACCGTCGTTGCGCGGTGTGCCCCAGTACTTGACGTTCTTGAGCACAGCGGGTTCGTCGGTCATGCCCTGGAACCGTTTCAGCTTGATCTCGGCCGTTTTGCCGCCGTTCAGCGTGGCGTGGGCCTGGTCCTTGTCGAACGTCCAGGTATCGATGTTCCCCTCGGCAGTCTGGAATGATTTCCACTTCACCGGAAACACCTGCCCCAGAATCTCTCCCAGAGCCTGCCGCTGTTCTGCCGTCGCAGCTTTGTCGAAGATCGCGGTTACTCGCTCCATGGCCCTGGGAAAAGTCGCCGCCGAGATCGCCGCTCAGCCAGAACTTGGCCCCTGTGAGATCGGTGCTGCCGTAGTGCCCCTTGTTCACCTGGTATGCGTTGTTGAACTTGCAGAAATGTTCGGTCTTGCCGTTCTCGCGATGAGCGGCAGGATGTGAGTTGAAATAGCACATGCAGAAGTGAGGACAACTGCATGCCTCAATTGCGGTTGCGTTGATCGCCCAATCCGCCGGCGGGGAAGAATGTCCCACGCTGACCGCGAGCAGAGCGATCGCCATAAGTGATGCCATTCTGTGCATAGGAAGCACCCCCAGTTGCGCGACAGTATGCACCAGTCGGGGATATGGTGCAAGGGTTAAGGTAGCAAGTTAAGGTAGTAAGTATCCCCCGGCAAAGCCGGGGGCTTTAGTTTGTGAGCCGCTCAAAGCGGCTATGCGGGGTCGCTAACGCGGCCCCGAGTTTCTGGAGCCACCCTGTCGGTGGCCGATTAACGCCACAGGTTCACCTGGTCCAAGCGCTTGTCCTCTCCTCGCCTCACGTAAGTGACGCTCGCACCATGTGTGTGTGATTTCAATCACTGCGTTCATCTTGCTCCTCGCTCAATCATGGGCGACCAAGTTTTTCCTACGCCATGGCAGAAGAGCGCGAGAAGAGAGCCGCTGATTACGATCGGGCGCCGTTAGACCGCCGCCAGTTCGTCAAAGTCGGAACGACGTCGTTAGGCGTCGCCGGACTGGGCGCCTGCGTGTTCGGATTCCGTTATCTTTCTCCGAATGTCCTCTACGAACCGCCGCCAATCGTCAGCGTGGGCCGTCCTGAACGTTACCCCGTCGGCTCGGTCACGTTGGATCCCCGATTCGGTATTTTCGTGGCGCGTGTGCAGGAAGGCTTTTACGCCCTGAGCGCCGTGTGCACTCATCTCGGCTGCCTCTCGACTTGGAAAGCGGACACAGGTGAAATCGTGTGTCCTTGCCACGGCAGCACGTTCCGGCGCGACGGCACTGTCACCTCCGGTCCTGCGCCCGAACCTCTGCCCTGGCTGAAGGTGTGGATTAGCGACGACGGAAACCTGATGGTTGACCGCTCGGCGACCTTGCCGGCACATTCGGAATACGTTCAGGCATAAGGAATGGAGAGATCAGCCGACATGCCGCATGCAACGCACATCCGGAATCCGCTTCAGGCAATCGCCTGGTGGCAACATGATTTCCGGCGGATGCTGTCGGCCCGGGTACGCGAAGCCCAACTGGGATTTCGCAACACGTGGTACCTCGGAGCGCTCACCCTGGGTACGTTCACGATCCAAGTCAGCACCGGACTCCTGCTCATGCTGTACTACCACCCCTCGATTCCCCAAGGCTACGCCGACATGAAGGACCTGGAATTTGTGGTCTCCTCGGGTGTCATGCTGCGAAGCCTGCACCGCTGGTCCGCCCACGCCATGGTATTCCTGGTTTTTATGCACATGGCCAAGGTGTTCTACCGCCGTGCCTATCAGCCTCCACGGGAGCTGAACTGGGTGGTGGGCGTGTCTCTTTTGCTAGCTACCTTATTACTAAGCTACACAGGGTACCTCTTGCCGTGGGACCAGTTGTCTTACTGGGGCACTACGGTGGGGGCCAGCATCATTTCTTCGATGCCGTTCGTGGGCGCGAGGCTTCGTTTCTACCTGTTGGGCGGCCACACGGTGAATGCCAATGCGCTGCTGCGTTTCTATGTGCTGCACACCATGATCTTTCCGCTCGTCGTCATCATGCTCATCGCCGTCCACCTCTGGCGTCTCCACAAAGACGGCGGGATGTATGAGCCTGACGAGCAGGGCAAGCCAATCTTGCCCGATCACATCCCCGCAGAGGACGACTTATTTAGAGGAGTCGAGAACGAAAAGACTCTCTCCTACCGCGAGTTATTGTTTCGAGAAATCATTGGCATCGAGGCGCTGGCCGTTGTGCTTTTGTCGATGGCCTTGATCTGGAAGGCTCCATTGGACGAAATGGCGAATCCGCTGCACACTCCGAACCCCGCCAAGGCCCCCTGGTATTTCACGGGACTGCAGGAATTACTCCACTACTTTCCGCCTTTCGTAGCAGGGATCATCCTGCCTGTGCTCATCGTGAGCGGCCTCTTCATCATCCCGTTTGTCCCGTTTTTCGACGATGTGAGCACGGCGGACTTGTGCCGGTGGGCTCGCGACAAATCCGGACGGTCCATTACGATCGCGACTGTCATGGTTGTCCTCAGCGCGCTTCTGATTCGAATTCATGCGTGGGATGCGCTGCTTCCGCTCTGGATTGTCGTGACTCTCTTGTGCCTGGCAGGCAGAACCGCAGACCAGCAAAAAGGATTTCGAAACTGGGTGAGATCTCGATCGCTCTCATTCTGGATCATGACGCTGTTCCTGATGGAGGCTGTGATACTCACCTCCGTGGGCACATTCTTCCGCGGTCCGAGCTGGACCTGGGTATGGCCCTGGAGGGGCTAAGGTGAGTTTGAGAAATCAATTCGGAGGAGTCTGCGGTTTCTTTGTAGGAACAGCGCCTCGCCGCTTTGCTTCAGTGAGCGTACTGCTGGCGATTGTCTCAGCAATTGCTCCCACCAAAGATTTCTTCAGCCAGTGGCGCCATTACCAAAAAGAGTACTCGCATTTCATCCGCACCAGGCCGGATGCGGGGCGTTTGCAGCGGCGATTTGAAAGCGGCATTCACCAGATATGGATTCCCGAGCAGCGCGTGGTCGATCGCTGCACAACCTGCCATGTAGCCTTGCAGGAAGCAAGCCTCAGTGACGTGCGTAAGGAACCCTTCCGTCCCCATCCTGCGATACCGCACTCGCTCACGGAGTTTGGCTGTGTCGTTTGCCATCACGGGCAGGGAGCTGCCACAACCGTCCAAGAGGCGCACTACAGCACCAAGGCATGGGAGCAGCCGATATTGCCGGCACGCTATCTCGAGTCTTCGTGCGGCCAGTGTCACATGGACGCCCTTGAGGGCACGCCTCAACTTAATCTGGGGCGACGGCTGTTGGCGCGCTACGGTTGCGCTCACTGCCACGCTATCACCCAGCCGGACGGTACATTGGTCGCTCCGGTAGACGAGCCGCCGTCGTTGGAGCACGTCGCCGAAAAAACTACGCGGGAGTGGATTTTTGCGTGGACCAAAAATCCCCAGGCGTATGCAGCTTCGGCCACCATGCCGAACTACCGCTTCAGCGACCAGGAAGCGGCCGACATCGCGTCTTTCTTGGTCGCACAGAGCACGCCCTCAGACAATTCCGCCAAGGAACTTCCCCAGAGCGTCGCGTCGCTGCCTGGCAGTGATACGGTGCAGGAGGGCACCAGCCTGTATGGAACGTTGTTCTGTGCCTCCTGCCACGCGATTCAGAATGCCGCAGGGAACCTGGTGGGCGGAGAGATGGCGCCCGAATTGACCAGGGCCGGCAATAAAGTAAATCCGGACTGGCTTCGCCGCTGGCTGCGGGCGCCTCAAGGATACGATCCGAAGACGCGCATGCCGCGTTACCGGTTCGACGAAAAACAGATCGCTTTGCTTTCCAGCTTTCTGCTGAGTAAGAAGGACGACGATCTGTTGGCGAACGTGCATCTGCCCGCGTCTGATGCGCAAAGCATCGCCCGGGGCAAGAAGCTGGTAAGCGACTACGGTTGTGTAGCCTGCCACCGCATCAACGGCGTGAATCCGCCGGAGAGTTTTGCTCCTGATCTATCCCGGATTGGCAGCAAACCACTGTTCCAGGTGGGCTTCCTCCGTGGCATGCCGGAAACTCTGCCAGACTATATTGCGGGCAAGATTCACGATCCGCGTGCCTTCGGCCCCGCCCTGAAGATGCCGAACTTCAGTCTCACGGACGGACAGATCGAAGCTCTCACCACCGCGTTGTTGGCCCAAACCGATCGTGCCGTCACCATGCCCCCGGAACTGGTCCGATCTTCCCCACATCCGAAATATCATCCGGGTGGAGATGCGGGCCGCTTGATGGAAGACCTCCGTTGTCAGAGTTGCCACGCCATCAACGGAAATGGCGGAGACATGGCTCCCGACCTAACTTTCGAAGGTAGTGCAGTCAATCGAGCATGGCTGCTGGATTTCATGAAGAATCCCAATACTCTGCGTCCGGCACTGATCCGGAGAATGCCGAAATTCAATTTGAGCGACGCGGAGATCAAGGGCCTCTCGGACTACATCCTGTCGGCATATCAGGCGTCGGGTTTTGACTCGCAGGCTCTGGACCTGAGTACTCTGAACTCCGAAGCGGCCACTAGGGGAAAGCAACTCTTCTACAGCAAGTATGCCTGCCAGTCTTGCCACATCGTGGATTACAAGAAGGACAAGGGTTACGTGGGTCCAGCGCTGGCGGGAGTGGGAGACCGGTTGACTCCGGTCTGGATGTATCGCTGGCTGAAGAATCCCAACGCCCTGCTTTCTGGGACTCCGATGCCCAACTTTAGCCTTAGCGACGACGAAGCCCGAGACTTGACCGCTTTCTTGACGACACTCAAGGAGCATAAGAAGGGAGGCCTGAAGTGAGACCGCTCCATGTTGCCTGGCTGACTCTCCTTCTTATTATTCCGATGGGATGTACGAAGCGCAGCAACGTGAATCCCCCCCTCTCTTCCAACGTCTACGGAGCGCAGATTGTGCAGGTGAGCGGAGATAAACAGGCTGCTGGCGTCGGTTCGAAATTGGCCGATCCCGTGGTTGTGCAAGTGAATGGCGCCGACGGAAACGCGCTGGCGGGAGCGTTGGTCTCATTTCACGGCGACGGACTCGTGCTGAATCCCAGCGAAGCTCTCTCCGACCCCAGCGGACAGGTAAGCGTTTCCGTCCAACTTGGCGGCATTCCTGGAAGCTACCAACTTGTTGCGGACACCCCCAAACCCGGCGGAGGACCCACGACCATCAACGTGCGTGAGATCGCTCTGGGATATCAGGAGAAGGTAGGCAAGGAAGTGAGCTACAAGTACTGCGCTACTTGCCATGATCCTGAGTCCACGCCCGAGCGGGTTTCGAATCTCGACAACCTAACTCCCCCGCTCCCGCATCAGTTCACGGACGGGAACACGCTGAATAACATGTCGGATGCTGACTTGATCAAAGTCATCGCCGACGGTGGCCCCGCTTTAGGTAAGTCCCCTCAGAGCCCGGCATATCGAAGTACTCTGACACAGGCACAGATCAAAGCTGTGGTGGCCTACATAAGAGCTGTGGCTGACCCGCCATATCAGCTTCCCGCCACCCAACACTGACCTCGGTGGTCCTTAATCGCGCCCGTCTACTTCGGCGCAAGAGGCGCGGTGGAAGTGCACGGATTCCTAAAATAGCGGGACAGAACATCCACCGGCCCGATTAACTCCCGATGGTCAGCAACCCTTCCCTTGCCGGATTAGGGAAGGTTTGCCCGGCACTCGTGAACAATTGCCAAGGTGTCGGAAGTGGCCACAGGGGCGACAACAATCTTGCTTATGACGCGCTTAGCGATAGCGATTGGACTGGGAATACAGTCCCGTACCACGGGAAGGTCAAATACTCATGAGTGTGTCTGTTCAATATTGTTCATGAAGGACCTAGTCGTGGAGAACGACACTGAGAAGTGAACTATGAACTTGCAGCCCGCTCCCACCATCATAGTGAACGAAGCCCAACTTTCTGAATCTATTCATGAAAAAACTGACCCGCGACCGGGTTGTGCCTATCATGTCTGCGAGGATCTCCTGACTGATCTTGGGGATCACCGTCTCGGGCACGCCTTCCTTGCCGAAATGGGCAAGCAAGAGCAGAATCCGAGCGAGCCTCTTTTCGCTGGAGTTGAAGAGTTGGTCAACCAAATCCTCTTCGTATCGGATGTTCCGTGCCAGAAGATACTCTACGAACAGATCCGAGAACGTGTGTTCCCGGTGCAGCGCCAGCATCATTGCCTTCTTGTCAATACGCAGAAGTTCGCAGTCCGCCATTGCGGTTGCAGATCCCATGCGTAAAGCCTGTCCAGCCAGGCTACCTTCTCCGAAAAACCCTCCCTCACTCAATATGCCCACGGTTGCTTCCTTGCCAATTTTGGATACGACCGTGAGTTGAATCTTGCCCTTCTGAATATAGAAGACAGCGTCAGCTGGGGCGCCTTGTGAAAAGGCGGCCTCTTTCTTTTTCAGATTAACAACCGTCTTGCCGACACCGGTTCTTGTGAGAAAAGGCTCAGCGTCAAGGCCCGGGCTCAACTTCCTGATCCCAACCATAGAAGTCCCCGATTTCACCCTCGGGGGGGAAGCTCTCAATGTCGCTCTCATCGCTTTGTTCTCCGAATCTCCATTGCCCGGCTTTATGACCTGGGTCCACGGGGTAAGTGCACTTTTGCAGCCTGCACGTAGTGTGCTGCAACTGGAATAAGCGGGGTATCGGGGATGCTGCTAATAATGAGGGGCTTTGTCCGGACAAACCCTGACATGACATGACAAGAGGGGGCAGGTCTACTACATATCGGGCAGAAAAGCAGCCTGAAACACGATTCCTACCGAGCCGAGGGGCCCGGCTCACTCTCCAGTGCTTCTGGGGTCAACATGCCCATTTGCACGGCAAAACGAATCACATCTCTGCGCGAGCGAAGGCCGAGCTTCTCAGCAAAACGTGAACGATACGTCTCGACAGTTTTCACACCCACAAAAATCTCTTTGGCTATTTGTGCACTGGTATAACCCCGCGCCACGAGGCTAAGCACCTGCAACTCTCGGTCGCTAAGGATGTTTACGGGCCGTTTGGGCCCAGTTCTTGTACCTCTCTTCGCCAGCACGTCCTGGACAAGAACGTCGGCCAAACGCGGGTCCACGTAGGTCCCTCCGCGATGGACCGCTCGTATGGCGGCAAGCAGTTCAGCATCCACCGCCCTTTTTAACAAGTAGCCAGAGGCCCCGGCAGCCAGTGCCGATCGCAAGTATGCAGGGTCATCGTGCATCGTGAGGACGAGCACCCGGGTTTGCCGGCAGTTTCGCGCCATCTGCTGCAGTGCCTGCATGCCCCCAACCCGAGGCATGGTGAGGTCCAGCAAGGCCACATCCGGTCGCGTTTCCCGTGCTGTGTGAACCGCCTTCTCTCCATCGGGAGCTTCCGAGACAACTTCCATGTCGGGCTGGGCATTGACAAGCATTTTCAGTCCTGCGCGGAGGATTGCGTGATCATCCACGATCATCACTCTGATCTTGTGTGTTCGCGCCGGCATTTCAGCTACTCCTCCGCCTCGCTGAGGGCTGGAAGTCCTGACTGGCAAGTGGGACTTGCACCAGAATCTTGGTCCCCTTGCGCTGGGATGTGAAACTGACGCTCCCGCCCAACATTGCCGCTCTCTCTCGCATACTCTGAATCCCCAGGCGATGCGAGGAAACGGCCACGGCCTTCGCGTCAAAGCCACATCCGTCATCGCTTACTGCTACCTCCAAAACCGAGGCCAAACGGGCGAACCGAATCCGGACGGTCTTGGCTCCCGAATGCCGGGCAACGTTGGTCAGGGCTTCCTGGAGAATGCGATACAACGCTATCTGGACTGCTGATGGCAGGTTGCTGGAGTCAATTTCATCCAGTGTGAGATCCACAGCTATCTTGTGGGTCTTTGTGTACTCGGCAACGTATCGGCTCAGTGCAACACCCAGGCCGTGGTCGTCCAGCACCGTTGGGTGAAGCCCGCGGGCGATCCGACCGACCTCGTCGATGGCCTGAGCAGTGATTTTCCGTAGCCGATGTCCCTGTACCTTCACGTCCGTCAGTTTCCGAGCGTCTTCCAGGGTACGCGGCCGACCAAAAGAGCGGTCAACAACTGGCCGGCCTCGTCATGCAACTCGCGCGCAATCCTGCGCCGTTCCTCCTCCTGCGCCGAAATCTCGTGTTCCAGAAGGAGCCGGTGCATTGCTTCGGCCTGCTTGATTTCCTCGGCCTGCCTGCGTTTTTGCTCGCTCAGATCGGTTATTACCATGCCTAGGGCCTGGCCCTTGTATCCACGAAACTGGCTCAGAGACAAATAGACCGGAACCAGAGTTCCGTCTGGGCAACGCAGGTTGAATTCGTCTTTCGCCGCCGCCTTCAGAGCCTCGGCCAGCAGAGTTTCAAATCTGTCTCGTTCTGCGTCTACAACGAGCGACTGAGCCGCCATTCCGACAAGTTTGCCAGCTGGCCTGCGAATCAGCTCTGCAAACCTGCGATTGCAGTAGAGTACAGAGCCATTCCGGGACAGAGTTGCCGCACCTTCGCTCATTGCCTCCACCAGCAAGCGATAGGCCGGTTCACCGCCTCTCAGAGACACCACCTGCTCTCCTCGACGACCGGAAACCATCAAAGCATCCACTTCGCCGGACTGGATGGCGCGCAGAGTTTCCTCCGCAGTTTCCAGCCGAGCGAGGAGCTTTGTTTGCTGATCCGGTGGCGTGGATGACGGCAGTTTGTGTGGAGATGGTCCGAGGCTTTTTCGAGTTGCTTTCGACGCACCGACTTTGCCGGGCAGACGTCCTTGGAGGACTCGGGCATCGGAACGGGCTCGCCTGTTCGACATCTGCTATTTGAGCCCTTTCTTCAGCGTAACGGCTGAAGATCCAACCCCACGATGACATTCTCGGTCTTGGAGAGGTTCCCAATGATTTTCTTGACCGGCGGCGGGAGCCTTCTCACCAGCGTCGGAATGGCGATGATCTGATCGCCCTTGGCCAGTTGCGGCTTCTCCAGCAAGTCGACCACTTCTATACGGTACTTGCCCCGCAGCTTGTCTTCACAAATCTTCTTGAGGTTGGCGATCGCAGCGATCGAATTAGGGGTTTGGCCCGCTATATAAAGGCGCAGCCGGTAATAGTCTTTCCGGGGGGTCTTGGCAGGGCGACGTTTCCGTGGTGAACTCTTGTTCATGTCGGTATACGGTATCTGGTCCAGATGGGCCGACCTCTTACTTGGCGGACCTGACAGCGCTTGAACCTGCGACGGCCGTGCCCACCGTGTAGTCCGTCAGCACGATACCCAATTCGATGCCTCTCTCACTCACGATAAGCTCGCGAGGTTCGCGCGAATGTGCCATGCCGCGGGATTTCAGAACGTAAAGCTCGCGTCTTGGTCGTCCATTGGGTTTGCTGTCCCGCAACACAATCCAGGCGTCCATGAGAGAAGAGACGCCCGCCGCAGTTCCCTCATGAGGGTCTCCTGCAAATGTCAGATTCGTGAACGTCGACGTGATTTGTTCCACCTTCAGAAAATCGACCAGACGCATGAGCATCGATTTAACGTCATAGGTTCCCGAGGCCGATATCAGGTTCGTGATCGGGTCGATGACCACGACCCTTGGTCGAACCTTGGCGATCATTTTGTGAATCGTAGCTAAGTGCCCTTCCAGGCCAGAACTGGTTGGCCGCATCGCGTGGAAGTGCAATAAGCGCTTCTTTACCCACCGCTCCAGATTGAGGCCAACCGAGCGCATGTTACGGAGAATCTGGCTGGGAGATTCTTCAAAAGCGAAATACAGGCACTCTTCGCCGCGAGCGCATGCGGCGCTGGCGAAGTTCGCCGCCAGGCTGGACTTCCCAGTTCCCGCCGTCCCCGACACCAGCACACTGCTGCCACGGAAGAACCCCTTCCCTTCCATCATCTTGTCCAAAGCCGGAATCCCCGTTGAAACGCGGTCGGTTAGTGCTTTATGGGCAAGTGCAAGTGAACTGAGCGGCACTACGGATACGCCCTCGCGATCAATCAGGAACGGATACTCATCCGTGCCGTGGGAAGTACCCCGGTACTTGACGATTCGCAGACGGCGCGTGGAAATCTGTTCCGTCACCCGGTGGTCCAGCGCGATCACGCAGTCGGCGATATATTCTTCCAGCCCGTGGCGCGTCAGCGTGTGCTCTCCCGCTTCCCCGGTAACGACAGCGGTAAGCTTGTGTTCTTCCAGCCACTGAAACAGCCGACGGAGTTCCGCTCGCAATGTCGTTGAGTCCGTTAGTCCTGAGAAAAGTGCTTCGATGCTGTCCAGGACAACGCGCTTTGCCTTGATTGCGTTGACGGCGTGGCCCAAACGAATGAACAAACCCTCGAGGTTGTATTCTCCCGTCTCTGCAATTTCGTGTCGTTGAACGGCAACGTAGTCCACCAACAGCTTCTTGCGTTTGGCGAGATCACGCAAATCAAAGCCCAGCGATGCGACGTTGGCCCTCAGCTTCTCCTCGGTCTCTTCGAAATCCATGCAGACGCCAGGCTCGCTGTAGCGAACCGCGCCGTGCACTAG